>ERZ791902.962-NODE-962-length-16074-cov-3.791248_pt1 | contig 16074 bp, 5 predicted proteins | sample MGYA00510149_ERZ791902 | MGnify/ENA primary metagenome ERZ791902 (study PRJEB30046, sample SAMN00792060) | human gut metagenome | study: EMG produced TPA metagenomics assembly of the A metagenome-wide association study of gut microbiota in type 2...
GGAGGCCGTTCGCACCACCGAGGACGGCGCCGAGGAGCCGGTGAAGATCGCCTGCGATTACGTGGTGATGGCCGTGGGCTCCAAGGCCAACGGGTTTGACCTGGACGGCGTAACGGTGCCCGTGACCTGCGTGGGCGACTGCTCGGGCGAGCGCACCGCCGACATTGCGAGCGCCATTCGCACGGCGTATCACGCGGCCAACGAGCTCTAAGTAAGAAAGCTATCGCGTATTGAGTGGGCGGGGAGTGCCGTATCGGCGCTCCCCGCCTTTTTTGCCAATGAGGGCGCCCCTGACCAGCGGGTTCAGAAAATCCGAATTTCATGCACCAGAAAATCCGACTCCTTAGAACATGAAAATCCGAATCGCAACCACCCGAAAATCCGAATTTGCTACAGTGGAATAGAAGAATCAGAAAGCAGGACCTGGAAATCTGCGGGGGTGGCTCATGGCAGGTGAGAGGCTACATCGGGACGGATACATCCCACGTATCGTGGATGCGCAAATCGAGCGCTACCTTCGCGTCTTTGGCGCGGTCGAGATTGCGGGCACCAAGTGGTGCGGCAAGACGTGGGCCGCGCTTGAGCACGGGGCGTCCGCCTCGTATGTCGACGAGAATCTCGACCTCGCGCGTGCCGACCCGGCGATGATGTTGCTGGGAGACCGTCCGCATATTATCGATGAGTGGCAGCGAGTTCCCCAGATTTGGGACTACGTTAGACACGAGGTTGACCGCACCCGGGGCACGCGCGGCGCCTATATCCTCACGGGTTCCGCCACGCCTGCGTTTGGCTCAAAGACGGAGGCACCCGCGCATAGTGGAGCCGGCCGCATCGGCCGCGTCCGCATGTACCCCATGACGCTTGCCGAGACAGGTGAGTCCAGCGGCAAGGTGAGCCTGGCGGGCTTGTTTGAGCATCGTTTTGAGCCCTGTCGGTGCAATGGCGATACACCGGGGCTTGTCGAAGCCGCCTGCCGCGGCGGCTGGCCCGAGGCGATCGATATGGTTTCGGCTGACGCCCAGCTCATCGCTCGCGAATATCTCAACACTACGTTTTCGAGCAGCTTCCCGGCGGTTGGTCTCGACCCCGATATTGCTCGTCGAGTCTCCGCATCGATCGCGCGCAATCTGGGACAGGCGACCACGTATAAAACGATTCTTATGGATATGTTCGGTGCCGAGGGGGAACCCGCAGCGTTTGCCGACGAGACCAAGGTGCGCAGGTACCTGGATGCCCTCAAAGGCATGTTCATTCTCGAGGAGGTCCCCGGTTGGGTTCCCGCCGCGCGCGACAAACGACGCTTTACCGTCAAGCCCAAGCGCTATCTGGCAGATCCGAGCCTTGCTTGCGCCTTGCTAGGTATGTCCTTGCAGGCGCTGCTTGCCGACTGGCAGACATTTGGTCTGGTGTTTGAGAATTTGGTCATACGCGATCTTTCGGTCTACGCACGTTCGCTCGACCTGCTGGATAGCACGCCCGTGCGCTATTATCGCGACGATTCGGGCCTTGAATGCGATGCCATCGTGCAGCTAGCCGATGGACGGTGGGCCGCCTTTGAGATTAAGGTGAGCGAAGATAAGGCGAGCGCCGGCGTTGAGAGCCTCAAGCGCGTTCGCAAGAAGGTCTGTGGAAATCCTCGTTCACGCACACGCGAACCGGAGTTTATGGCCGTGATTGTGGGGGTGGGTGAGTACGCCCGCGAGGTCGAGGACGGTATCTACGTGATACCCGTGCGCGCGTTGGGGTGTTAAGGGGCGGCACGCCGTGTGCCCGCTGCCCGGTGCTGCGGATTGGTGCAAGTGGTCAGGTTTGTTTGCACCATGTCCTTGGCATATGGAAGAAGCTGCTATTCGTAATCTTTAAGACATCATTAAGGCTTGCGCTGTGGAGCAAACCGCAGGTCAATGCTATTCTTTTACCTTATCGTATGGTGTTGTATTCTGCCTGAATTCTCTACCTGCGAACAACGGATAAACGCGACCGAGCGGAAAGGATGGCACGCCCGCTAGCAGGGCAAACGTAAACGATGAGTGGCATGGACCGACATAGCGAGCTCCAGCAGCACAAGACGGCGGCCGAGTACCGCCAAGCTGCCGACGAGCACGTGCGGACCCTCAAGGATTTCTGGAAGGATTTCCTGGTGAGCGGTCTGTTTGTGCTGGCCTCCATCGTTGCCATCTTTGCATGCCTGGCCTGGTTTGCCGCGAATAACCGAGTGAGTGCCACGGGGAGCACGATCGCGGCGAAGGGCCCGCGGTTTGTGCTCTCGGGAACGCAGGGCGGCACGGCGGGTAAGTACGACACTCAGGACAACTACGCGTCGGACAGTACAAGCCTTGCCGTGAACAATCTTTTCAACCTCAATAACATGAGCACCGATGGCGGTCTCTCTCCGGGGTCGGCCGGCCAGCTCCAGCTCAACGTCAGGCCGCTCTGCAATGACCTGCACGATATCACGGTGGAGATGACCTGGGAAATTTCTGTTCAGACGAGCGTTGCGGGCACGGGCGGCACTGCTGCGGATGCATCGAAAAACGAAGAGATCATCAACTCGCTTAAAGATTTGGTGCGCGGTCATATCCTGGTTTTTCAGGGCAAAGATGCCTCTGGCTTTTACTCGAATCCGCTGGTCCCCACGACCACCACGGTGACCCAGGACGGGGCCAGCGTCACCGTCATTACGCAGAGCTTTACCATCCCAAAGTCGAGCTTTTACGCTGCGGACTCAAATAGCACGACCGAAACCGTCACCAAAACCCTCTACTGGATTTGGCCGGAACAGTTCAAGAGCTATGTTCGCACGGGCAACGCCGGCTACGGTGGCAACCTTTTCGCTAACACAGGCGACGAGGGGGGATACACAACCCTCGTCGGCGACATCAACAATAACCACGCGCGCTATTTCCGCGCCGATAGCACGAGCGTGCCAGGTCAGGCGCCTAGCGCGGTTCCGCCTGTCGGAGCCGGCATGTCCTCTGCGGATGTGGAAACCTGCGCCAGCTACTACAACAACGCCGACGAGATTATCGGCAAGAACGTCAAGTACATTCGCGTGCGCTTCACCGCCAAGGAGGCGGATAAATAAATGGACGAGCAGCTTAATGCCCGCGAGCAGGGCGATATCAAACACAACGAAGGAGCGGCAAACCCCGGCGGCAACGGGTTCGGCTCGCACGGCGAAGCGCGTCCGGCTGGCCGCATCGAGCGCATCAAGGCTTGGGTGAGCGACCACCGTCGCGAATCCCTGGCCATCGTGGGTCTGGTGGCCGTGCTTCTCGTGTTGCTGGGATTGACGCTCGGATGGTTCGTCGATGCCAATCGCGGCTCCACCGTTGGCAAGATCAAGGAGCCGGCGGAGCTCAAAGTGCTGGGCCCCAACGCTACGGCAACAGAGCAGGTCGACCTGAGCTACAACCCCGAATACGGCGATACCAAGACCGGCAACACGGTGACGCTCAAGCGCCCGTTTTGCGTGCAGACGGGCGGTGACGGTTTTGAGCTGCAACTCGCGAATACGACCAACATTACGGGTCTCACTATTGAGCTGTACAGAGCCGAGAACACGTCTGCGCTCCAGACGCCCGACGTGAGCGGTACCGCAGACGGCAAATCTTATAGCTGGAAAGCAACCGGAGAGAACCTGCTGACGAGCTTCGAATATATCAACAAGGAGAACGACGGTCTGGCAGCCGTGCCGGGCGAGGGCGCAAGCGACCCTACATTCAAGGACTATCAAAACGTCCAGCGCAACGCGCGCCCGCTCTACCGATACAAGAAATTCGGCAAAGGCGACCTCAACGCTAAGACACTCGACAACTCGACTGGCAATGACACGCTTAACTTTATCATCAAGCTTTCGTGGGACGAGAGCGCCAAAGAGACCGACGTGATTTACCTGATCGCGCGCAACACGAGCGGCAAGTAGGAGAGGGGGCGCACATGGAGAAGCAAGAGAAACAGCAGGATGCCGAGCGCGAGCAGCTGGCAAAAAGCAAGAGCCTAGTCAAGAACAAGCTGGTTGTGGCGGCAATCGCACTTATTTGCGCCGTGGCGCTCGTGACGGGTGGCTACTTTACCTATTCCGCCTACACCGCCAACGGATTTCTAAAGTCCGTCGCCGCAACGGGCACTGCGCAGAGCCTATTTGCAAGCGATTTGCTCACGGGCTATATGAGTGCGCCTAGCCCCGACGAGCTCGCCCGTGCCCAGCGCTCCGTTACGGTGTATCCCAACAACGGGCAGTGCAACTATACCTTTAGCATCTACAACTACTTGCTGGGCAACAGCAACTTCTGCAACGACAAAAATGTGACATACACCTTGACGGTCGAGGGGCACGGGCTCGATGGCGCCACGTGGAGCTATGCGCCCCAGCCCGGTAGCAGCGTCACGCTTCCGGAGAATCAACCTACCAAGAACGACTACACCGTGACCTTCCCCGAGGCTAAGTTGGGACAAGCATACTTTGTGATTAAGGCCACGGTCGTATCGGAGAAGAGCCCCGGCACCGAGCTAGCCTGTCTGGCGGCGAAAGTCGTGCCGTCAAAGAGGGCCGAGGTCAAGACCGCTGCGGTTGAGGGCGCGCTGGTCGATGAGGCTGGCAAGTTTGCTGATTACGCTGCATACAACTACCGCGTGACGGTTACGGGCGCACTGGCAAACGTCACGCTCACGTGGGGGGAGAACGTGGAGATCGACCCGTTCTTTGAGACCAACCATAGCGCGACGGTGGATGCTGCAGCTCGCAAGGCTACGTTCACCATGGAGCCGGGTTCGATGGTCGTCAACTTTTACCGAGCGGACGGCAAAACGCCCGGTGGCTGGGGCGACCTGGACATTAGCGTGAGCGGAACTACTCTGACGGGCGCGACGGAGACTCGATAACTCTGGAAGCGGAGTTTTAGGATAAGAGGTACGGAATCGATGAGAACGGCAAAGCGCATATTCGCAGAGTTCATGACGGTGGTCATGGTGCTCCAAGCATGCTCGCCCACGGTGGCTGCTGTGGCGGCAGGCTGGCAGAACATCTCGAACGAGATTGCTGCCGCATCTGCGAAGGCGTTGGATACTGCCGAGAGCGGCGAGACCAACGGCGATGTCACGATCGGGTCTGGGTCGAGTGATGCCGGCGCCGACAGCGACAGTGCTGGGGATGACGCGGTGAAGGATGACGCTGCAGCAGGCGATACCACCGATAGCGCCACTGGTTCCGATTCCACGGGCGACCAGACGGAAGGCGACGATGCCGCTGACGATGCCGCCGCTGACGACGCCGAGCAAGATGCCGACGATGCGACTTCGGAGGACGCTGATGCCCAGGCGGGTGCGACGATCACGGATTTGAATAAGCTCGTCGAGCTGCTCGAGAAGAACGGCGCGGAAAGCATCGTGCGCAAAGACGACGAGAGCGGAATCCGAAGCCTCGATGTCAAGTCGTCGGAGGCGTTCGCCGTCCTGTCTAACGCCGACGCTTCGCTTTACTATGATGCGCAGATCAAGGTTATCATCACGGGCGATGCGAAGCTCACCGAGTCGGCTAATAACGGCATGTCTTTCCAGGGTCTTGGCAGTGATGAATGTCCGTTTGAAGGCAGGATCTATAGGGACGTTGATAGTCCCGTCGAGCTTACGACTGATCGGACGGTTTTTAATAACCTCAAGCTGTCTGACCAAAACAAAACGGTCAGGATAAAGTGGGTAGGCGCGACTAGCTATAGCGCACCGATGGTCGCTTCGAAGGTCAGCGGTGCGGAAAACGGCGAAGAGAGCAAGACACTCATCGCGTCGGTTGACATCGTGGAACCCGTGAACGTTGATGTGAAGGATGCGACTTCCGCCTTGACGGCACCCCTCCTGGGTGCGACGACGGGCGACCTTGCTGCGAACGTTACCTATAGCCTCACCGATTCTCGAAAGAATCTCAACGCGAATGCGACGGGCAACATTGGCTTGATTGCCAACACGGTCGAGAGCGGGAGCTTGACGGTTGAGTCCGTCACGTTCCCCAACGATCTGACCTCAGGCGGAGCCGTCAAAACGAGCTCTGGCAACGCTGGCCTGCTCGTAGGCGAAGTCAAGGACGGTGCGACCCTGAGCATTGGCACTCTGGCAAACGTTCCCACCGCCACCGTCCAGTCTACGAACGGCTCCGCCGGTGGCGTTGTAGGACTCGTTGGCTCGAGCACGGGTGCCATGGTCAACGTCGCGAAAGCTCTCGACCTACACGCGCTCACCGTCAAGGGCACAACTGCCAGCGGCGGTTTTATTGGTAAAGCGACCGTGCTCACACTGGGCGCGGATAATAAGCAGATTGGGTGTCCTCTAAATATTGGCGACGAGAACAGCGCTTGCTCTGGTGGCGTTATCGGCGACGTGAGCTTTGCGCAAGGATTTGCCGTTACGTCCAATATGTTCGACCTGGGCGACCTTGTGACTCTTGGTGCGTCGCAGCGCGCCGGCGCTCTTTTTGGCATGGCCGATATCTCTAATGGAGACATCGTGGTGCAAGGCGGGACGTATAAGAGCAAACTCGCCTTACCAGAAGATGTTAGTGTCAACGGCAGCTACGGCGGCCTTGTCGGCAAGGTGTTCGCGACGAAAACGGACGACGACGGCGCTTTGCGCGCCTTTGTTGTTGAAAAGGATGCAGATAATAAGAATACGTGCTCAATTGAGTTTGACCTTGCGAGCAAGTTGTCCGACGCAGGCGGCGTTGTTGGCTATGTTGGCGATAGCGCAAATCCTAACTCGCAGCCCGTTGCCGTTGTCTTCTACGGCGTGACGGTTGCGTGCAAGGGAGATGCTTCGGCGCGAACGGGTACCGGAAAGTTCGGTGGCGCCGTGGGCGTTGTCGATACGCGCAATGTCCTTGACGTGCGAGATTTCAAACTTACAAGCGACAATCCTATCGGTAAGGCGCAAAGCAACCGTGCCGCGGGAATTGCGGGATCCGCGTGGAATGCTGTAATCAAATTCAGCGGCATCACGGATCTGTCGGGCGCAAGTTTTGCCGAGAACGCCACGACGGGTCAGCTCGTATACGAGAACCACAACGCGCTGATCTTCGCTGCCGGCAATGGCTCTAATGGTGATCTGGGAGACAAGGGCGCTGCGGTCTGGACCTTCAAGCGTAGCAACTCAGCCTCAAAGACGGACGACATCGCGACCTACGGTGAAGTTGTTCGTCTGGGCGGCGACTTCATTAAGCTTGATGTGGACACTCATAAGTTGACCTTGCCGGATTCGCTGACGGCAGCTAACGGTGCCTACGCCCTAACCACAGCTGAGGATTTCGCCAAGCTTGCGATTACCTGGCAAACCAACGGCTACTACTCGATGGTTGACGGCGTTACCGAAAACAACCTTAACGGCTTGCAGTCCTCGACCATTACGGTGAACGGCACTATTGATCTCAAGGGCACGGGCCTGACGGGTTTCACGCAGGATCGTGCAGACGGCTCGCAAGTTTTCTCGGGAACGTTGAACGGTGGCGGCACAATCAATCTTGCCGTCGGCGAGGCGTACGGCAAGCGTGGTGAAGACGTGCTCGACGGCAATAACACGAGCAACGGCAACGGCAAAATCTACCGCCACGGCCGCTTGGGCTTGTTCGCGGCCGTCAACGGTGCAACCATCTCCAACGTCACAATCGCTGGCTCCATGAAGTTCGATAACGGTTCGGCTATCGATGCCGGGTCGCTTGCGTGTGCCATCGTCGGCAACCTGTCATTGTCTGGCGTAACGTGCAAAACGAATATCGCGTGCGATGATACGTTTGCCAATGACGTGAACATTGGCGGTATTGCGGGCAGCGTGCTGGCGGCTTCTACGGTTGCGTTTAAGGATAACAGCAAGGCTCAAGCGACCATCGCTGCAACTAAAACGCTTAACGGCAATAGTCGCATTGGCGGCGCCATTGGTTATGCGGGCGATTATGGCTCGTCATTCAATGTTGCGGGCCTCGAAGTCGCCGGATCAATCGAAACTGGCGATTGCGCCGGCGGCAAGATTGCCCAAGTCGGTGGTCTTATCGGCTGCATCGCACAGAGTACCTACAATGCAGGGACAATAGCCAACTCAGCTGATAAGTACGTGAACATTTCGGGCCTTTCGTTCAATTCATTCGAAATGAAAGTCGGCAGGAACGGCGATAAGCTCAATGGCACGGGTGGTTTCTTGGGTTATAGCTGGGGCAACGCGGTCGTAACTATCGGAGATGAGAGCATTAACAAGAATGAAAACTCTTATGCTCTGAAAACGACCAACGCTTCTATAACCGCGACTGCGGATGATTCCAAGGAACTCGGTGGTCTTGTATACGCCGCGAGCGGCCACTGGATTATCAACAACTATGCCATCGATCTCTCGGGCACAACCATTAATGCGGGCGCCGCTCAGACGCTCGGCGTTCTAGTTTGCCGCGGCTGCAAGGTGGATGATAAGACGACATATGGCGTCGAGAGCTACCTAGGCCTGTACTTGGAGGACAGGGCTTATTGGGATACCGCCTATAGGGTGCCCACCGGCGAGGGGGCCATCGTTGCGTCGGGCGTAACGTCCTTCGATGAATGGGTTGGCAGCGGTGTAAAACCAAACAACGGCAGCAAGCTCATGGACGCCGACTGGAACACGGTCGTTTCGCTACACACACAGAAAAACAAGCTGGACATGGACGGCGATTCCACAAAAGACAACAGCTACCATAATCGCTCGTCTTTCGGTCGAAGCCAGAATACGAACGGCAATACCCGCTACTTCTACAACCTCGACATAGCCTCTAAGAATTGTGAAGGCGGCTTTAGTGGCAGTCAAATCGATACAGCGGAAAAGCTGCTCTTATGGTCTGCTTACCGTTATGCTCCCGAAGGTATTCGTTCGACAATCGTTCCCAATGGCACGACAGGGCTCGATGATTCCATAACCATAACGGGTACAATCGATTTGGCCGGCTACAGCTATTATCCCACTCAGCCGAGCGGAGAGGTGACGGTTGAGAATGCGACCATTACCTTCTGTTACTCCAAGATCAAGGCCGAGCAGAATGGCAACAAGCTAAATTCCGATGCTACCCAGCACGAGAACATGCACTGCGGTCTTTTTCGAACGGTGGCAAACGGCGATCTCACAGTAAAAAACGTCACTTTGCGTGGTACTGTTGGGCCCGTTATTAATGACGGAAAGAGCTCTGAAGACACTGATGGAGCAAGCGGAAGCTCTTCGGGCGCGCTCGTGTGCCGCTACGTGTATGGGTCCAGCGACGGCAATGGCACCAAGATTAGAAAGATCTCAATTGATGGTCTTACGCTCAACAATCTGATTGTCGACGGCGCCAACAGCGCCACGGATGCTAACGCCTATATGCCTCTGCTCATCAACGAGATGCAGAAGTACGTGAGCCTGAACGCGAAGAATATCAAGACTACTGGGTACACGAGTGACACCAAGGCGGCTACGTCGCTGTTCGGAAAGCTTGGTGTAGGCAGTGAGGCCGATCAGGTGACGGCAAAGTTTGAGCAAATCAGCTTGCCCAGCCAAAAGAACAAAACGATCTTCACCCATGCGAGCCTGCTGGAGAGTTTTGGCTACGGAAGCACGAGCACGGGCTCTGCGGACTACACCTTTACTAAGGCCGATGCCGATGCCGATGCAGGCAAGGTGACATACGGATCTGAGATTGATGGGAGTACGGAGTACCCGGGCAAGCAGCTTTGGTATTACGACGAAGCGACGTATGGTGCCGTGAGCGGCTATGTGACGGTTGATGGTAAGAAGGACGGTGACGTCAGGCCTTGGTTTGGTGGCTATCTTCCTTATGTTTATAAGGGAAAGGCCACCGAGAGCGGCGTCCAATATCATGAAATTAAAGTCAACCAGCGCATTCCAAAGCTGGTAGAGGGATGCGGCACATATGGCGATCCGTATGCCGTTAAGGACGCGACTGAGATGAACGCCATCGCCAACTACATCAACAACCAAACTGCGCTCGACGGTTGGGAGGTCACCATTGCCGTCAACCAGAGTACGCTCTGTACTCGCCGCAGCGACAATAAAACCGACAATGAGGTTACGTACGTCTATAAGCAGGCGAAAGACACTGGGAAGAAGTGGGAAAAGAAGACCGGCGACACCACTGATCCTTCGGCCACACTTTCCGACGAGATGATGCACCGCTATATCCAAAGCGCGTACTACAGTATTGAACCTACCGGGGGTAATACGATCACCCTCGACGGCGCATCGTTTGGCGGTTTTGGCAACAAAGCCAACCCGTTCCGTGGCGTCATCGTTGGCAACCCTAAAGGTGATAAAAAGGCAACCATCAAGATAGAGAATAACGAGGGTTCGCTTCGCGGCCTTATTCCCTATAGTTACGGCAGCGTGGTGCGCGATCTGAATATTCGCTATGTGAACGCGTCGGCGACTATTACTTATTCTGCCAAGGATGCCGACGGTGTTCCGACGTCGTTCTTCGGTGGCGTTATCGGCTGCATCCTTGGCGGCGATAACATTATCGACGGTGTGGCCGTGAATGGGACAACGCCCGATAACTCCACAACCGGCTTTACGGTTGCTGGTGGCGGAACTAAGCCACATCTTGTTCCCATCGGCGGTTACGTTGGTGCCATTGCGGGCGGCGGTGTGATCTTCCGCAATATGTCAGGGACGTCTTGGCGCGCTGGAACCAGCGACAAGTCTCAGGGTCTTGGAACGGGCAACTTCCGGCAGTACGACAATCCCTACGTTGGTCGTGTGATTGATGGCTATGCCTTTAGCGAGGGCTGCAAAGTCGAAAACGGTAACGCTAACTACAAGATCAACGAGCTCACAAACAAGGGAGCTGCCTGCGTCACTACCACGGGCACCGACAACAAGTATATCGGCACTGATGCCGAGGCACCCGTGACCACGGTGGAAAACGCCCAGGGCCTTTTGGTGCTCTCGGCCATCATTAGCTCGGGTGCGGGTGCTGGAGCGGCACATACTGACTACGCTAATTATGGCGTGTTCCGCGGCTCCAAGGCGTACTGGGGCAGCGATAAGCAGGACCCGGCGATAAACGGCTACCTGTTTGGCAACAAGGAATATGGTAAGGTGCGAAATGCCAGCTACGACTGCGTGGGCAAGCCTGCGAGCGCTTCCGGCGATTTCGAAACCGCCAAAAACGATGACCAGAAGGCCCCGGGCAAACAGGGGTGGCACGGCCCGCTCAACCATGATGACGATGTAAATTCGCCCTACCTGGTGGCGTCCTACGCTGCCGACTACCAAACGGGCTACGTGTGCGCGTCGAAATCGATCGGCATGAGCCTGGAGTTCAAGGAAAATGCCACCTATGATATGACTGGCTACGGCACGGGATACGTGGGTCTCAGCGGCCGTTACTATTCCAATGCTTGCAGCTCGAACGAGGCGTCCACCGATCGCGACCGCATCACGCCGCACGTGGCAACGATCGACGGCAACGGGGCCACCATCACGGTGGGCACCAAAGATGCCACTTACGGCGTCGTCGAATATGCCGATGACGACTATAAGGTCTCGGGCGTGGGCGGCCTATTCAGCACCGTGATGTTCACCTCAACCAATGTGGGGCAGAGCGTCACCGCGAATGACGGCGCTCAGGTCAAAGACCTCACCTTTAGTAACTGCAACGTATCGCTCACGTACAAAGACGCCAACGGTAGCATTGCCTCGGGACCGGCATCGAACGACCTCATCGGCACCGGCCTTTTGGCGGGCGCAACGGCCAACTACGACGGCAACACGCGTGGCGTCTACCGCAACGTACAGATGAAGAACTGCACCGTGTTGGGCGCAAAGAGCGTAGGAGGGCTTCTTGGCAGCTCGGGCCGTACCAGCCGAAGGACGGATAACGACGTGACCTATATGGTCAATTTCGGCTCCGGCACGCAGGCGCCCGCGAATCTCTGTGACTGCTCATACACTGGCCTTAGCGTCACGGGCGAGAAGTACGTTGGCGGCTATGTGGGTGCGATCGCCTCGCCGTGCGGCGTGTGGACAACCGCGGCCACAGGGGTATACGAGAAGACTATTGGCAAAAACTCGACCATAACCGCCACGGGTACAACACCCTACGTGGGCGGCGTGTTCGGTTATACCTCCAGTAACGTATCGGTGAACACCAAAATTGGCATCACGGAAGCCGTCGCATCGAGCACGGCAGTCATCTCTGGGGTAAATGTACTCGCCACCGGGTCGAACACCGATAAGTACATGGGCGCCGGCGGTGTGGTCGGAAGCGCCTATAGAGGCGTTATTTCTATAAGCAACGTGCGCATTGATGCCGGAGGCGATGCCAAGAGCGCCATCATCGGCGATGCCACCGGAACGAACAATAGCATCCGTAATGCGGGCGGCTTGATTGGCGAGGTCACGAGCAGTGGCAGCCCCAACACGTACTGGTTTGAGGACTGTAGCGTCGAGAATATCAACATTGCCGGCACCGACCAATGCTCGGGCGGACTTATCGGCTACTACTTCAGCAATGTGAACATAGCCTGCAACAATATCGCGATTGAGAGCGCCACGATCAAGGGCAGGTGGAGCGGCGGTCTACTTGGCGCGATTAACAGCGGTGCCGACGTCATCAACGTCACCAACACAAAGGTATCTAACACAACGTTTGGCGGAACCTCCAACGGCGGCATTGCGGGCGACGGACGCGGCCAGTTCCATCTGGTAAACGTGCTCATGGACAGCAATACCTACAAATTGGGCTCTAAGCAGGGCGTGCTCTTAGGCGAGGTTGACACAAACGGCTATAGCCTCTCCGCAGCGGGCGTGAACGTAAAGCTCGGCAACGGCAAGACCACGCGTGATCTGCCGCCGATGGTTTACACGACCAATGCGGCCGCCGTAAACATGAAGTCGTATATCGCGTTTGGTGACTATAACGACACACTGGAAGCACCTGACAAGGGGATCACGCTCTACGGCGCGGACAATACCGCCACCACGGCAGCGAGCCCGTATGTGACCACGAGCCCCGTAAGCACGCTGGCGGCGCGTGCCTCCGACAACGACACCACCGATCGCTACCTGTTTGGCGACGGCGCCACCATCGACACCGCGGCGACCGTCCAGAGCGAGGCAGGCACCGGTGTTGCCGATCGCTACACCTACACGAATATCGGCGGCATTAATGACAACGGCGCCTATCAAAATAAGTCGAGCTACGATGCCTCATCCGTGGCCAGTAAGTTCAATTCGAATAATGATACAAGCAGCAACCAAGCCACAGCGGATTTCCCCGTTTTGGTGATCTCTGGCAACGACAACACGACGGTCAAGAGCTATCTAAACATCGTCACGAACGGCGGCTTCTCCGATGCCTGCAGATTGAATAACGAGAATGGCACCAATCCGCACGTGACGGCCAAAGCAGAGGTTTTCCAACTCAAGGACGGTGTGTTCGTTAAAGACGGTGACGCGTCGAACAATCCCACGCTTCGCGTAGTGAACAATGGCAAGAACAATATGTCGTTTAGCCCAAGCTCCGATTGGGACAACGGCAAAGGTCGCTTTACGCTCCTGACCGTTACCTTTACCGAGGCGGGTCAGAGCTACAACGTTCAGGTGCCGATCATCGTTAAGCGCAAGCTCGAGATCGATTTCACTGCAACGTATGATTACGGCACTCAATTTAAAGAAAAAGACTACGCTAACCTTGGAAAAGATGCACACGTGCTTACGAGCTTTGGCGAGCCGATGACGGGTCTGCTTACCTGGACATACAATTCTGCCAATGGGAAGGAAGTCGACTTTGGCTGGGACAGCTATATGGCTGCTGGCGGCTCGATGAAGGGGCTCGGCAAGAGTATCCTCTTCAATGGTGCCGACGGAAGGTTGCCCCAGGGCACCCAGCTTACGCTCATCGATGCGAACGTTGATGGCAAGGCCGGTGGCAGAGAGTATCACTATACGGTGGGCGAAGGCGGAGCAACGAGCGTTTCCCTGAGCGGAAACGACGGCTTTAAGGATTCTGCGGGCAATCCATATCAGGAGCGATGGCTGAGCGAGATCTTGGGTGTGTCGGCCACGCAGGATGGCGCCGGCACATGGACCGTGTGTGATAACGAGGCAGAGGCGACCGCTAAAGCGAAACTCGATGGCAAGTGGACGCTGTTTAAGGTTGCGGGTGCTGACGTTCCCAGCAACAGTCGCTATACGCTAAAGGTACCCAAGGAGAAGGATACCGGCAGAGAGAAGCGTGCATCGGAGAGCGTCTACCTAGTTGTCAACGTGCCCAAGTCGGGCGACGGCGTGACGCAAGCTAGTATCAACGGTTTTACGGCTTCGTCTATTGACTCGAATTCTTCGGGTGGCCGCATATCTTGGAATCTGCATCATGTTTTACGCACCGATGGCAGCGACGATATTCAAAACAGTACGGCATCGACATACAGCATCTTGTCCAATTATGAGCAGAATGTAGTCGACAAAAAAGATGGGGCGTGCATTCCGGTTTCGAAGTCGGAGGACGGTGCCGCCTACGTTCTTTCTCTCGATGTCATGGATACGGTTACGTTTAGCCCGAGCCAATACTATACAGAGAGCGACCATCTGTTCTATCAGCTCGATACATCGCTGTGTCGCTATGGCGCCAACAACAACCTAATGGGAGTAAGCAGTTTCCCGAGCGGAACTTCGGCAATTGCGAAGTTCTATGTTGCCATCGGCAATCAGAACTACAGGTGGAGTGGCAGCGATTGGGAGCCGTATGACGCTTCGACGCCTGCGTTTACACAGATTGTGACGGATACGGGTGATGACTCACTGAGGCTCACGCTCGACCATGACCTTGCCGGAATCCGCAAGCGTGCAGCGGGCGGATCCTTTACCGTGCGTACGGTAGTGGAAGAGATTCGCCTTACGCCGGACGGCTGCAACAAGGTTATCTCCCTGTCCAAGCAGTCTGGCGAGGACGCCTGTACCAAGATGTCCTATACCGCCAAGCTTTCGACGCGTAAGGAAGGCCTTAATACCTCGAGCCTGACGCAGACGAAGCGCGGTAACGTCGGGTACTATCGCATGGACACGGGTGATACGACCATTACGCTTTCTGCGCCAGATAAGTCGCAGCTTGGCATTAACGTGGACGACCTGCGTCCGATCGCGAATGGCACGATTGGTCTGGGTGCCACGTATGAACTGGGTGGACTCAGCAACGCCGCCGAGGCAATTGCGAACGCAGACTCTGTTGTGTACACGCTCTCGCTTCAGCGCCGCGGAACCGACGGCACGTATGAGAGCGTAACGGATGATATCTCAAACTACGTAACAGTGACGGAGAGTAAGCTTGCCGCGGTCGCTCCCTCCGGCAGCACGATCACCTTCACTGACTCGAAGGAGAACGGCAAGTTCAAAACGAAGAACGGTAATACGACGTTTAGCCTGCCCTTTACCGTTAAGGTCAACACGCAGGTTGAACAGCGTGAGCAGTTCTACGCGAACTATCGCTTGGTGATGACAGCGAGCCTGGTTAAGGGTGACGTGGCGAGCGCAACGCCTCAATCGCCCGACTATGTGACCTATACGCTCACGAGGGTGAACCTCAACGGCATCGACCACTAGTTCCGAAGCCAACTGGCTTCGCAAAGGGGGCGGCAACCACCCGGTTGCCGCCCCTTTTCTTGTTCTCCTGGCCTGCTGCTGCCCCAGCTTCCCACCTAGCTTTCCAGCTTTCCACCTTAGGTGGTAAGTTAAGTGGAAAGCTGGAAAGTAAGTGGAAAGTTGACATGTAGGTGCGGGCTGAAGAGGGGTTAATAATTACACAAACCATACCAGCCAAACAAAAAGATACCAATCTGGTTGGTAAAACACCGTCAATGAGCCGCGAGCTAACTAGCTGCGTAAATAAAACCTAAAGAACTGTTGCAAATTAATGGCAAATGCCCAGATGCCGCCGTGCGATTTTCAATTAACTGTTACGCGCAAACAGCAAAATGCTACTATCTAACATGCACGTAAGAAAGCAGATTAACGGTTAAGGCTAAGAAGTGGCAGGTATGTCGGAAGCAACAAGGACTCGCACGCATGCGCCCGAGGTTAGGC
>ERZ791902.967-NODE-967-length-16013-cov-103.112608_pt1 | contig 16013 bp, 16 predicted proteins | sample MGYA00510149_ERZ791902 | MGnify/ENA primary metagenome ERZ791902 (study PRJEB30046, sample SAMN00792060) | human gut metagenome | study: EMG produced TPA metagenomics assembly of the A metagenome-wide association study of gut microbiota in type 2...
CTTATACTCCAGATAAGTAGCATCCGATCCGATACCCACATACAGGTCACCATACCGTGATGCCTGCTGGAAAAACTCCACATGACCAGAATGTAGCAGGTCATAACAACCGCTCACAAAAACTTTCTTTGCCATAAACTTTATGAAAAGTTAATGGTTTACAGTTAACAGTTAATATCAACCTGCTAACCATAAACCATAATATATTAATTGAAAATTATTAACTGAAATTCGTAATCTATAAATTGTAACCAGCAATCTATAAACTATTAATTGTAAATTACAAACTTCCCTCTCCTGGCGGTCACATCAGCAAGCTGTCCCCAGGCGGTTCCAGCCCGCACAACTTTTATCTTATATAACCCAACAAGTCAAGATACATCATCCTTGACTCCAAGTGTTCATCTTCAGGAATATGATTTGCTTCTTTCTCTAATTCTTCTGTTGCGTACAAGAATTTGAAGCCATTCTTTGCATAAAAACGTAATACATTTTCCTTGTTATAGGCATCAACCACAATAAAACGGCAACCAGTCTTATTATCAGGTAACAAAAACCAAGATATGATATAGTCTATTGCTTGTGAGCCAATACCATCATTAGTATCTTGAAAATTCTTCGCAACTCCAAGTCTTCCTATCAATACTGCTGGATAACTTCTTGTTCTTTTGGAATTAGGAATTTTTCTCTGTATTTTGTTTCTTGAAGCATTCGGAATCAAAGCAGCCTTGATACTATCATTTGCCAATGTAAAGGCACAAACGATTTCATCCTTACCACTTCTTTCCGTGGCAAAGAAATATGTTTTTCCCAATAATTGCCCATCATAAAGACAAGCCTCCTGGTGAAAGAAATCATCAAGATCTTCATCACCACAGCTAAAAGAGTCAAGCTCTTCTTTTGTCGTAACTCGATAAAGAGAGCAATTACTTTGCAAAAGGACTCTTTCCTCCATGTGCTTTCAAATTAGCGGTTGAACGAACCAATATTTTCTCCACATCAGCAAATGACATTCGCAATGCCTTTCTTTGCGGATTGCGTTCATTTTCCTCAGCCTCACGAACAAATCGTTCAGCGGTCTCACCTGTCAGAACCGGAATACTTCTTATTTCTAATGCCATAACCTTTTATTTTAGATGATTAATATTATGTCACAAAAGTACACTTTTTCCCCGAAACTACCAAGAAAATGGCAATAATTCTGCAAGTTATCAGCAAATTAGTACAAAATTAACTATTAACTGTAAACTGCTATTTCCCGGCGGTCCCATCCCGCACAATATGGCGAAGGGCTTTAATGCCCCGCCAACCTTAGAGCGAAGCGGTTCTGAGCACCGGAGGGCGGTTGCATCCTTCCTTCTGAGGTTTCTGTCCCCTACAAGGGGAACCGAAGGGGTCGTAAAGACTATTGAAAAGGCTTGGTTAGAGGTGGAGCTCCCTTTGGCTAAAGGGAGACGGAGGGATTCGAAAAGACTTCTTCAACGGTAAGGAAGGTTTCTGTCCTATGTGAGGGGGGAAATCAAAGAATATCTGATGTTGCTTCTCCACCCTATTCCTTCGTCATATTCCAAAGGAACAAGCTATTACCGATGATATATCTGCGCCACATATCCAAAGGAATTTCACCTTTATGATGGATATGCATGTCTTTACATCATCACTATTAGTATTTTCTAAGATTTTGTCGATGATAGCATTACCTTGATAAGATTTGTCCTCTGGTATCCCAAAGACCAAATCATTATAGAAGAGATACGGCTCAAAACAATATTGTTCATATCTTTCTCAAAAAAATGGGAGAGGGAGCCGTTCGCCATATATTGCTATTCTTTGTTTGTTTCCATTGCAAGGGCGAACAAGTACCTGCCGAACTCATCGGTTAGTTGTATTTTGTCATTACCAAGCATCAGTCCGTTCAAGTTATACCCACCACGTTGAGTGACAGGTAGTTTGTATCTCTCGGCATACTCTCTAGCTATGTCCATAACCTTCAGGTTCTTCTTTGTCCAAGTCTTTCCTAAATTTGTCGTCAGGTTATTCACCTCCACAAACCAAGGCCAACGGTCATTTGGTATATTGGTATGTTTGGGAGAACTCATTACTTTGAAAACCGAGATGATTTTTCTTGCACCAACAGCGTAGGTAATGAGTATATCTCCAACACGCACAGCTTTTGGCAATCTATTCGCAAAATGTTGTTTTTGAAACTTTTCAGAGTAGTCGCCATCAAAAATTTTGTGATTGTTAGAACCAATAGGCTTGATAAAGAATCTTGTTCCGTTTGGTATTTGAGGTAGGCTGAGTATGTCATCTATCTGTATCTCTTGCTGTTTCACTTTCTTCCAACCTTCTTCACGAGTCTTGTCCGCTCTTTTCTTTATCAGCTCCAACTTATCACTTGTCAGTTCAATATTTGCATCGACAAGCAACTGCTTTTCCATACAGCCAATGGCTTTGGCATCTTCAACCAGACATCCCCATTCATGATTTTGCTTTAATCCATGTTGTGTAAGATTGGCAGACGTTATGATGGCCGCAAATGGAACTTCATTATTCTTGAATATATACACTTTGCCATGCAGCATATTGTCAATGCGTATCTGCCAATTAATACCATGCTCTTTCGTCGCTTTGCGAAACGACAATAATGAATCTATCTTTTCAACTGCCTCATCGTTTTTCATCGTAGTGATGAACGTGATTTTTCTGGTAGAGCCCTTCTTTGATACGTTGGAAACAAACGTTTCAAAGTTTGGGAAGCAGAAAGGACTTGCTATCAATAATTCATCAGCTTGCTTGCATAAGGCAAGTAAGCAGTCATAATGATTGTGACAAGAAAAGTTCTCTATGATTTGCATGATGTTTACTCTTCAAATTTAACTCCTTTTATTCTTCATCCGCCAAAAGAAATGCCATGTTCTGAAGATTGGTTCACTTAAAGCCTCGGCAGGATAGAATCTAACGAAATGCTGTCCGAAGTTGCCGCCATTCAGTATCTCTGCCAGCAACAACTTTCCTCGCTTTTCATCCATCGGAGCTATCATCTTCTCCTCTGATAGTCCCAAAGCCTCATGCAGCACATGCATCACCGCCCCGGCAAACTTCCACAATCCCAAATACTTCAATTCTCTCTGCACCAAATCTAAAGCTGTAGAGGCAGAAGAACCAGAAGTAGAAGAACAGGAAACAGAACTCGTATCCCCACTAACACCCCGGCGGTCCCATCCCACACAATCTGACGAGGGCTTTGATGCCCCGCCAACCTTATAGCGAAGCGGTTCTGAGCACCGGAGGGCGGTTACATCGTAAACCACCAATACAGCGTCCTCACTATTTTTCAGCGGGTTAGCCGTACCAGTATTTTTGAATAAAGTTTTGATTTTCTAAAATTTAACAATCAAGCGACGGCTTGGGATGTCTTCGTTACCTCCGCATCCGTACCATCTTCAAAATGGCGAACATAGTCATTTTCCATAGGGAGACCACGTTTTACGCAACGCTTCACATCTTTTTCAAAGCGTTTTGTCAGTATGAGTCTGTATTTCATATTCCTAACTTTTCAAACATGTCATCAGCACTCTTATATTCTGTCACTCTACCATGGCGAATATCATCCATAGCTTCCTCTATCCCAGTTTTTTTCTGGTGATTAGGAACTATCACGACACCTTTCATTGACTCAAGTACCTTCTTAAGTCCCGCCATAACACTTTTGTCCTCCACTTGTATAGTTAATGTTGCCATAACCTTTTATTTTAGATGATCAATATTCTGCTGCCAAAATTACTCTTTTTTCTCGAAACCACCAAGAAAATCGAAAGAAATCTGCAACTCATCAGCAAATTACTACAAAAAACAGTAAACTATAAACTGCTATTTCCAGGCGGTCCCAGCCCGCATAAACCTGGCGAGGGCTTTGATGCCCCGCCAACCTTATAGCGTAGCGGTTCCGAGCACCGAGTAGGGCGGTTTCCCTCTTCTTCCCTGAGGGGAGAAGACCGAGATGAGAGGTGGAGCCTTCCTTAAGGGTAAGGAAGGACGGGTAGGTTTTCGAAAAAACAGTTCAAAAGGGCAATATACCCTCCAATATAGGAGGGCATAGCATTATCTATCCTTATACATATTCTCATAATACTTCTGATACTCCCCAGAAGTAACATGATCCATCCATTCCTGATTATCGAGATACCATTTCACCGTTTCCTCGATACCCTCCTCAAACTGGAGAGATGGTTCCCAACCCAATTCCTTCTGCAACTTGCGAGAGTCGATGGCATAACGCATATCATGACCCTTTCTGTCAGTTACGTAAGTGATGAGATCCATATCCTCGCCTTCCTTTCTGCCGAGCAGACGGTCAACAGTCTTGATTACCACCTTGATGATATCGATGTTCTTCCATTCGTTGAAACCGCCGATGTTGTAAGTCTCGGCAATCTTACCCTTGTGGAAAATCATATCGATGGCACGGGCATGATCTACTACATACAACCAGTCGCGCACGTTCTCACCCTTACCATATACTGGCAATGGCTTGCGATGACGGATATTGTTGATAAACAGCGGAATCAACTTCTCAGGGAACTGGTATGGACCGTAGTTGTTAGAGCAGTTGGTCACGATGGTAGGCATACCGTATGTATCGTGGAAAGCACGGACGAAGTGGTCTGAGCTTGCCTTGGATGCAGAGTATGGAGAGTGAGGATTGTACTTGGTTGTCTCCAGGAAGAACTCCTCGCCATAAGCCTCGTGGTTCTTACCGCTGGATGCCTTGGTGGTGAAAGGAGCAGGAACGCCCTCAGGGTGAGTCATCTGCAAGGCACCATAAACCTCATCAGTAGAGATGTGATAGAAGCGCTTACCCTCGTATCCTTCAGGAAGACTTTCCCAGTAAATCTTTGCCGCCTGGAGCAGAGACAGGGTTCCCATCACGTTGGTCTGAGCGAAAGTGAATGGATCCTTGATACTTCTATCTACATGGCTCTCGGCAGCGAGATGGATGATGCCATCCACCTTGTAGTCCTGCATCAGTTTCAACATCAGGTCGAAATCGCAGATATCACCCTTAACGAAAGTATAGTTAGGCTTGTCCTCGATGTCCTTGAGGTTAGCCAGGTTGCCTGCGTAAGTCAACTTGTCGAGGTTGATGATGTGATACTCAGGATATTTGTTCACGAAAAGTCTTACAACGTGTGAGCCGATGAAACCAGCACCGCCCGTGATAATGATATTCTTCATTAACTTTGAACTTTGAAAATTGAACTTTAAACTTTATGATTAGTATTTTTGAGCAGACTTCTAACAATCCTGCTTAAGATTAGCTATACACTTCTCCAGAGAATCCACCCAATAAGGAACCTTAACACCAAAGGTTTCCTTGATGGTTCGCTTGTCCAATACAGAATAAGCAGGACGAGTTACAGGAGAAGGATACTCCGAGCTATAACATGGTTGGATATCACATCCCGTATGATCGGCGATTCTTGCAATCATCTGGGTGAAATCATACCAGGAGCAGACACCCTCGTTTGAGAAATGATATACTCCAACATATTCATCTTTGCTCTGGGCAGCCTTTACCTTATCCAATATGGTGATAATGGCATTAGCCAAATCAAGTGCGTATGTAGGTCCACCTCCTTCATCGCCTTAGCCAGATTCTCAGGAGCCTCCGCATTGAGCTTTTCTGCCAATGCAGCCAGTTTCTCATCTGTCTCGCAGGCATCCACATTGGTCCATGCTGCACAATTCACGATGGCTTTCACATCATTCTCCTTTAATGTTTGATGACCTTCATCCAATATCGAAAGCAGATATCTTCCAGACAAGCTACCTTCAAGCCCTGGCGCTTCTCCAAAACTTCAATAAAGGTAGATGCCTCAGAAAGGGAATCATGGGTATGCTTGGCTATTTCTACTACCTAGTTAGGATAGAAGTATAAGCCTACCACAGCATAGTTGCTCTTTGGATGCTGAGGCTTCTCCTCGATGCTGAGACAATTGCCTTGCTCATCAAACTCAGCCACACCATATCGCTCTGGGTCGCTTACTCGATAACCGAAGACTGGTGATTGGGTACAAGCGTGTACCGCTACCACCTGCTAATACTATTCCCTACATTGTCTTAATGTTAAATGATTAGTATTTGTTGTTTTATTTGTATAAATCTACATTTAGTATTCAAAAGGACTTTCAAAGTCCTTCTATACCTCATGTTTTGTATCCTTTCCCGAAAGATTAGCATGTTCCGTAGGAATGCGCCAGTCAATCCCGAGTAATTCATCCAATATCGAGATACCCCCATCAGCCTCAGGGTGATAGAAGTTATCACTCTACCCTTCACGCATCTCACCAACTTACTCTGGGTAAACGGAGGTCTTTGGAAATGCAAGCCACGCATTACACCATAAGAACTCATGCTCTCATTGTCCTGATAAAACTCTACCTTGTAGCCAACCAATGGCTCCACCTTCTCTATAAACTCACGCTCGCTAAAGCTCTCAAAGAAATAGCCACGAGCATCTCTAAATAGGCGAGGTTCAATGATAAGCATGCCTTCAATATCTCACGTTCATTATATCAATTACTGAACTTGCCAATCAATTATAATTAGTTTGCATATAGTCAAAACGGGCTACTAAGCTCCATCACCGAAAAGTAGCTCAAAAAAATGGGAGAGGGAGCCGTTCGCCCGCAGATCTATTATCTTATTCTATGTATCTTCTTCCATACAGCAAACCAAGTTCTGAACAATGGTTCGCTCAATGCCTCAGTAGGATAATGCTTCACAAAGCGTAAGTTGCGCAAACTCATTCTGAGATAGCGATGAAGCTTGCCTTCATTCTCCTTGCTTCCAAGTCGTGTGTCATATTGCTCCAAATTGCCTCCTTGCATAATTTCGGCTAATAGGAATTTGCCTTCTTTCTCATTCATTGCTACAACCAGTTGGGAAGTTGGCAAGCCGAATACCTTGTGCATCACATACATGATACCACCAGCAAACTTTTTCATGCCCAAATAGCTTATCATGTTTTGTACATATATCAACGCTTTGTCATCATGCTCCCATACCATCAGCACATAGTAATAATCAAGTAATTGCCGTAAACCAATACCCTCAGTGAACACATGTCGATAGAGATGGGAGAGTATATATATGACATTGAAGTTCATTGTTGGCACTGTAATTTCCCCATATCCATCTGGTAACGTAACTACATTCGAGCATTGCAAAACCATCACCTCCTTAAACCATTTCTGCATTCTGTGGTTATGAACAGGAAAGAACATATACGAAGGAGTGAAATGCACCTCTATCGCAGTCTTCATCACAGGGAAGTTTACATGGTGATAACGCATCACCTGATTCGGACACACATTATTTATATATAGCATCACTCGCTTCCTGCCACCTTCGAGATAGATGTCTATATCCCCAGGCGTTCGCATATAAGGGTCTGGGTAAAGCAAAGCGTTTCCTTGACCTTTCAAGATGCAGTTGCGAAATCCTACCTCCTTAAACTTTTTACACACTTTGGCGGAATCCAGAAACAACCGTATGTTCTGCTGTCGTATCTTCTGCGCCATTCCCATCCATTGCATCAGCAATCCTGCGTCAGGAGCCAGTTCCTTTGGCAACTGCTTGATACCATGAAATAACACACCAATCAAGGCTTGTTTCTTGGCAATGACATATAGCACTTTCCAATCCGCATCCTTTACCGAGGCAGGAATTTCCGCCACAGAACCGATGCAAAACTGTAAAAAATCAAAAAATATTCGTTGTTGTGAAACCATTGTTATACTTTTGCACACATGAAGCATTTTTTCAGAGTCATCACATCCAATATTGTAGCTATTGTCTTATAGCCAATAGCCATCTTATACAATATCTTTCGCAAGAAATAGTTTTTCCTTTGTTAGAAAACTATTTCAAATCTGTATTATAATCCAAAATTTTATTGGCAATAGCCGTTTCTAAAACAGGACTTGCTCCATTTAATGAATTTCCGTACATTCCAAGATAGTACTTTGCCCTAGATATTGCGACATACATTCGATTATGCCATGCAAAGTTAGTAAACTGATAGTTGCCTTCTTTTACATTACTACTTGGTGGTACTCTACCTTTATCTACGCCTATAATAAAAACTGCATCAAACTCAAGACCACCGACATAATCTATGCCACTAACTATAAATTTATTGCAACTTTTTGCCTTTGCTACTGTATTATAGTCATTTCGACTTTGCAATTCTACGTATGGCTTATTTGCATCTCTTAAATATTTTATAACTCCATTATTCAATAAATAGTCATCTGTTACAACTATCAAAACATCAGATTTCCGTATTTTCTTATCAGCACAATATTCTTCAGCCTCATTTATAGCCTTAGTAACCATAGCATCGTCACTTACATAAAGCGAATATGATGAACGTTTACATTTCTTTTCTTCATCAGAAGTAAAGCAATATGAGCAACAATCTAATGGATTTTCAAAGTGAGTAAACAAACTAACATTAGATGACAACACATTAAATGCTAAATTTACAATATCTGGAGAAGATCTAAAGATTGTTGTCAACTTCGTTTTATTAGCCTTACTATCCTCTAAAGAAATTAAATCAGCATCTGAGAATCCTACTTCACCGACATATTGAGACTTATCAAGGACATATACTATATGGTTTTTACACTTTGGCTTATTTAGACAATGAAAAACTGAAAGTTCATTAAAGTTAAATAGATGAGCTTCATCTACGAAACAAGCATCATATCCTTCCTTTATACTCCTTCTCTTCCATATCGGAGTATCTAATTGCCCTAACGCTGAAAGGGTAATATCATCAGTATCAAACAATCCACTATGTTCCAAAGATTCTTGATATTTTTCATAGACCATGTACATGAAAGTTTTATCTTCATTTGTAATCAAAGGCAAAGCTATTTCTGGTCTTTCCAATTGATTGTATTTATCTTGATTACCATCAGCACGCCCTTTTATAATCACAGAAATTTCATATTGCATCATTTCTAATATCAAGTTTTTAGGACTTGTATTGATAAATTTTGCAAATGAATGAGAGCATATAACCTCGAATCCCTTCCAAGTTTCACTTTTAACTTTTTCATAAGCTTCCTCTATCATCATCAATTGATAACCTTTAGAGATACCTGCATCACGATCTATCACTTCCGTATCATATATGACATTGGCTCCAAGATTTTCTTTACTCCATTCTTGTAATGTTGTTATCAATATTGAAACATCAGGATGAGCATCAATAGTTTCTTGGTGTTCCTTAAATTTTGGATACATCATAGAAAACAAATCTATGATTCTATCTTTGGTTGCTATAGAATGAGTAATAAAGATTATCTTATAAGACTCTTTTCTCGAAATATTTTCCTCTATTAAATGAATACAGCGTAATATTAAAGAAAGGGTTTTACCTGATCCTGCAGGTCCTTCTAAACGTTCAGCTCCTTTTAAAGGTCTTAAAATAAAGGTTCTTTGCTTTTTTGTTAGAAACTCATTCCAATTTTGATAAGGCATTGGAGAGTTTATGGAGAATTCTGGTGCACTCATTGCAGAAACAACCAAACTTTCAACTTCTTGAACTTTGTTCTGTCCATATTGCGGTTCGATTTCATTCAAAGCCGACACAGCCTTGTTCAGATTTGTCTGGATAAAATTTCCTGTATCAGTCCCAAAATAAAATGCAACTAAAAAGTTTTGATTTTTTCTGTTTTGTTTAGTTGAATTTTTATCTAATAGCACCTTTACAACACCTTTTGTTGCAGTAAAAGGATAAGGATATACAATAGCTTTATCTGTAGAAAGATCATGTTCACATGGTGCTAAAGGTTGCTTATCAAAATAATGTATGGAATACTTAATGGTTTTTTGAAAGATAGTGATTACAGATTCTTCCTTATTTTCAAAACCAGTAAATGTATCTAAATCAAAAAGTAAGCCTTGCTTTTTGTCTATATTTTGTGTATAGAATATAACACCTTGTTTATCAGTAAACACAACATTTATAACAGGATGACTCCAATCACAACTTTTTTGCATGAGAATTCCACAAAGTTGCTCACTCTGAGAAAACTCTGCACTTTGAAACGTTCTCCCTGATGCAAACTCCAAGAGAGCATCATACGTAAATAGTATATATTTAAATTTCATAATGTATCATCTATTATTTGGGTTAATTTTTCAGTGATTTGAGTCTTGTTTCTATCATCTACACCTATTCTGCAAAAATTATAAGAAAATCGTTGCATGATATGCTCGATAAAAGGAGATGCCACTTGCGTTTGGATATAGCATAGCTGCCCATCTATGACTCTCAAATCATCATTTCTCTGATTCACCATATTCGCCATCACCCCTTTACTAATAAGAGTTGCTGTTTTATAGCCTATTCGTTTTAACTCTCTCAGTAATATGATTTTATAAGAACGGCTATCTTTCTCCCAGCCCTCCACTAAATAATAAGCTGGTAAAGAATCTTTTGATAAATTATCTATAAGTATGTTTTTGGCTTCTTTACCCTTTATATACTTTAGAAAAGTATCACTGTCCATTTTAGCTCCAAAATAAGCATTTACAGAGTCCATAAATGACGAGTAATTATTTTTTGCTTTTATAACTGCTGCAGCCATTTTTTCATAGCTATCTTTGCTTGAGATATTAGAAGGAATTGAATATTGCTTACATTGTTTTTCAAATTTACTTTTTTTATTATCAAACCATCTTGTAAAAAGATAATCCTTTCCATCTTTCAAAATCCAATCTTTGAAATCAATAATTGGCAGATAATGGACAAAACTAACCTTTCCATCATGAGCTAGATCACACCTAGGGGTTATAACAATTCCATTTACTTGACAGTCATGATAATTATCTGCTACACAACAATTTATGATTGAGCCTTGAGTAATAACTCTAGGCATTATATAGAAACTACTCATACTATAGAAGAAATAAATTGAAAAGCATTCCACAATTCATCCTTAGCGGAAAGGATCTTTATACACACCCAAGAGCTGCTTACCGAAGTAATAGAAGAACTGCATGTCATCCACGAAGTAGCGCTTGAAGAGGCGCTTTGGTTCCTTCATGCAACGATACAACCATTCCATGCCGATTTTCTGCCAAATCTTAGGCGCACGTTTCAATGTTCCAGCTTCGAAGTCAATGGTAGCACCCAGAGCCATGAACACCTTTACTCCAGGCATCTTATCACGATACTTCATAATCCACTTCTCCTGCTTAGGCGCACCCACACCAACGAGCAGTACATTTGCACCACTCTCGTTCACAATGCGAACCAACTCCTCGCATTCATCCTCATGCTTCTCGAAACCAAAGGAAGGAGAATGAGCACCGACCACCATCTGGCGACCTACCTTCTCATTGATACGTTCCATAGCTTTGGCAGCAATACCCTCCTTGGCACCAAGCAAGAAGATTTTGCAGTTAGCATCATCCTTATGATACATATAATAAGAGGTGAAGAAGCTGGAACCCGGAATCGCTTCCTTAATTGGAGTCTTCAACAACTTACCGAACTGGTAGAGGATCTTACTGTCACATACTACCCATTCCGACTTCTGATACACATCATAAAACTCCTTGTCCTTCTGAAGTTTAATCAGATGGTCAAGATTAGGAGTCACAAGAACACCCTCCTTCAGGTTCTCCAAGAGTTCCTGACGAGTAATGTTCTGAATATCTATATTTAATACTTTTACTGTTTTCATATCATTTTATATTAGATGTTTATAAATGATTCTAACTCTGTTTCGCTTACTCCATTGTACCATTCTCCTATACAGTATTTTTCGAAAGACTCACTATTAATTGACATATCCTTATCTGGAGTATCCTTTCTAAAAAGCCAAATGTTCATTTGACGATCACCTTCTGCATATTTTTCCTTAAATGCAATCATAAAGTTGATAACCCATTCCTTGTTTGGTGGAATAACCAACAACTTTACATAATAATTATCTGTAACACCTAGTGTTCTAACAATCGGCTTCATGTATAATGCATCATCTAAGTCAGAGGGTTTCTCGAAAATTTCATCCAAGACATAAGTATAACCATAGTTATCCGTTTTCCTTTTCAACTGATAAAATGTTATATTTCTACCCTCCAAAGCCTTCTTTATTTTATCTTTGTCTTCATCACTCATTTCTGAGCCAAAGATAATTCCATGAAGGGCAGAAGGAACTATTTTCTGAAAGCCAAAATTATCAGTGATAATTCTCACTTCTTCTTCAGCAGACCAACTTTTTTCTTTTGTCCCATATAGTTTTTGAAGTAATTTTCCAGAAGGGATATCCATCAAATCAGGTATTGGAAGATTACAAGAATATGACACATTCAACATATGTCTATCATTTTTATTGATAGAACCAGCTACTTTCATCAAACCTTCCTTATCATAAATCACACAATACCCTTTTCTTTCACTAGCATACAATGCCCACATCATCCCAGAGCATGGATTCTTGCTCAAAGAGAAAACACCTATCTGATTCCGAAACGCAACAATACTTTCAAATTGCTCCCTTACTTTTGATATTACTTGGTCATTGTTTGGGAAAGTCTTCAATAAACTTTCCAAAGAAGCAATAAACATTTCACTATTAAAATAGCATTCTTGGTCGTCATTAAGGTGTTTAATATCAGAAGCATAAAAAGAATCATTAGATAGCGTTTTCAAATCCCGATCCAAACATTCAATACTCCTATATTTATACAAATATACCTTTTCCATTATAACATTATATTATTTCAGCTCCATGTTTTCCTCATCAGCAGGTTGCTTTTCTTTTTCCTCAAATTTACAGATGCCTACATTTGATGAAATGAGTTTTATCTTTGCATTCATAATCTGTCTTATTGCGTTTTAATTAATCAACATCAACATATTGATAAGACATTGGCGCTTTATGTAATCCTAAATCCTCCAAGGATATAGGTTTATCATAAACTATTAAATCCGAAATTTGGTAAGCATAAGCCGTCTCTTTATTTTTGAAATACTTAAAGAATGATTCTTCACTAATGCCACCAACATTTTTTGTCGCATTCCAAACTTGATCAGGAGTTCCTTGAATTATGCCTGATATACGAAACTCACCAACAACTTTTCTTACATCACAACTTTGATAAATAAGAATTTGGTTCACTAAAGCATCTTTACGTATCTTTGTACGATACTCAACCTTTTTAGTCCCAGCCAATATTTGGTTAACATATTTGGGACGTATTGGCAACAATAACTTTTTCATAGGGCGTATTTTTTATAAAGGATACTGCTTGTTTGTCATCTATCATAATAGGACACTGACTTTTTAACATTTTCAGGTCCACCCCTATTTCGGTAAAGGTACTCTTCAGAATATTCTCTTCAAAATGGCAAATATACAAGAATTCTACTACTATTGGTTTTTCCAAAGAACCTAACCAAAAATCATGTAATGCATTATTGGAAAAAGTAGAACGTTTTCGGCATCTTCTAATAAAACTTAACTCACTCTCAAAATTCCTATATACATTTTCCACCACACCTAAAGATATTACTTCAAAAGAATTCTCATCTGCTGAGTTCTGAAGAAAAAACAAGAGAGAACCTTTCTCTAATGTTCTAGCATCTATATGCAAGATCAACACTTTTTTGATGGCATGCTTAGCAGGCTCTAGTTCTGTAGTTTTTTCTATACTTGAAACTGGTAATAATTGTACCGCATAGAAACGATTTATTGGCACAATCAACTTGTTGTTATGGAAAGAGCAAAATGGGAAACAAGTTTTTAAATCTTTAGAAACTTCTTTTCTAAATGATCTCACAAATACCTGTTCATTTCCATCTTTTGTACCATAATAGCCAAATCCCCATTGACTTATCATACCCACTAATCTTCTTCGTTGTGGACTGTTTGGGAATAAAGTAACATAAATCTCATCTACAGATTCGCGCAATGCCGTATCAAAAACAATACGCATAAAACGTTGCCCTAACTTTTGACTAGTATAGTCAGCTTTCAATGACGAAATTTTTAATCTTTTTGCAGGTTTGAACGCTGGCATTATATCTCCTGCTTCAATAGCCTGTTCTTCAATTTTCAATTTTAAAAGTCCACGAATATTGTCTTTCAAATCTTTGGCTACATACACCTCATCATTAGCTTTGTTCTTAAACCAAGTATGATAATAAGGTTCGTATTCTGCTTTAAAAGAATTAAAGAATCTGTCATTATAGTCAAGCTCTCCAAACAAAGTCTTTTTTATCGAAACGCCCAAAGTTTCATCTAATTCCTGATGCTCAATGCTACACTTCTCAATAAAACCTTCAATAGAAAATACCTTATCGTCAATCTCCAGAATCCTTGCAATATTATGAGACAAAGAATTTTCCGTTATCAAATAATCAACATCATCATAGAACAACCAATTTAACTGCGCTAAAAGAGGTCTATAGTTAAAGCCTTTAAGTAAAAAATCAGCTTGTTCAATATCCTCTATCTTCCTAATTTTGGGCTTGATCCCTTTCAATATATTAAAAGAGGATAACTCCTCAAAAGAATCCAAAGATACGAAATTCGTTAAAATCGCAATAGAGGACAAGTCTATAAACTTTTTAGATTTAATTTTATCTATCCAACTAAAGAGCATGACGATGCCATCCAATTCTTGCTTTTGAAGATAGTAAAGAAGAACATCTGTTCCTATAAGTACATTCATCGCTTACGATATATTTTTGCTTGAACAAATCCAATGTTTACCTTGATTATTAAACCTACAACAAATACTACAAGGCAAAAAATCAAAGCCAATTTAACACGAGGCTGCCAACTAGAAAGTTCTCTAAAGTGAAACGAAAGCATCGAGCCAACCCAACCTAGAAGAATAACAACCGAAAAATAGGATGCCAATCTCCACAAGTCAATATTAGGATACTTAGTACTAAAAAAACAGAAGCCTCGGCAAATGGCGGTTCTTCATTTTTACGCCGCTTTCTCCAATGGTGAGCTACATAATGAGTATTACGTAATTTGTTTTCAGGCTCATAAGTCTCCCAATGCAACTTTTCCAATAAACGACTATCAATTTTTAAAGAGCTTTCATTCTCAACATCCTCTCGTGTATCTGCTATGTAGAATACATGAACCTTATCAAAACTCAAAGGCTGAAATCCATCAGACTTCATCTTTTCTAGTATTTTGCCATCAATCTCTCGCTTTTCGTTAAAGCGAAAATCAAACAAATCCGTTTGAGAGAATGCCGCCTGCAACAAATCATTAGAAACATGTTCTGTTATGGCTAATTCATCATTATTCTCAACATAGAGTCTAATTCGTAAATAAACCTGCTCATCTTTGAAATTATCCAAAGTCTCTTCATTAGCAGGATTCCCTTTTATTTTTATAGTAATATATGTTCCTTTCTGTTTGTTTTCATCATTGAATTCCTCAAACTCCATGTTCTCCAAGGCCAACTGATAAAGATAAAAAGCCCGATTATTTGTTTGGCTTTCTACCTTACAAAAACAAGTATTATTCTGAGGTATCCCTTTCATATCATCATTAAATATAGCACACATCAAATCTCGATGCTCCATTACATCTTTGCAAAGATCCTTCCATTTCTCTTTTAGAGTAACAAATGGAACAAACAATCTTATTTGCTCACATTTAAAGCTAACCTTAATTCCTAAATCAACATAAAACACAGGATGCAACTTAAGTCTCCCCTCGTTTACTTTCCAAATATTTACATGGAGTTCACCTACGTCAGAGAACGGTTTTAATCCTTCTGTTGTAGTTGATTTCCATTTTTGATTATCATAATTCTCGGATGATACCTTGTTATCTATTCCTTCATGAATCTTATAATAAACAGCTATACTTTTCATAAATAAAAATATTAATATACCTACCTGTTGGCGGAATTAAAAATCCGCCTGAAAATTAGTATATTTTTATGGAGAA
>ERZ791902.974-NODE-974-length-15864-cov-2.927573_pt1 | contig 15864 bp, 14 predicted proteins | sample MGYA00510149_ERZ791902 | MGnify/ENA primary metagenome ERZ791902 (study PRJEB30046, sample SAMN00792060) | human gut metagenome | study: EMG produced TPA metagenomics assembly of the A metagenome-wide association study of gut microbiota in type 2...
TGCAGAGCGTGGGCTTAGGTATGGTACTCTGTGCCCCGAGAATGTTGTCTATCCTGGGCAGTATTGCGCACGCAAACCGCTGCATGAACAGCGCAGCCTGGCGTACTTTAAGCACGGCATTGAGCTTGCCGAGGTACTTGGGTGCGACCGTATGTCCGTCAACTCGGGCTGGGGCGACTGGGACGAGGACCGCGAGGAAGCCTGGAAGCGCAGCCGCGAGCACTTGTCCATTCTGGCGGAGTATGCCGGCGAGCACGGTCTGGTGCTTACGATGGAAAGCCTGCGTCCCGAGGAGAGCAACCTTGTGACGACGGTTTCCGATGCGAAGCGCATGATTGACGAGGTCGCGAGCCCGTACTTGCAGCCCATGGTTGATACAACCGCGATGGGCGTTGCGGGCGAGACGCTCGAGGACTGGTTTGCCGCCTTTGGTGATGGGGCAATTCACGAGATGCACTTTATCGACGGTGACCCGTATGGCCATCTGGTGTGGGGCGATGGCAAGCACGATATGGACGCCTTCGTCGCCACACTCAACGCCCATGGTTTCGACGGCATGCTGGGCCAGGAAATCACGGACGGTCGTTACTACGATGACCCCGCGGCGGCAGATGCCAAGAACATGGCCGCATTCGAGAAATATCTGATTGACTAAAACAACTATCGGCTACGCAACCAACGTCATTGATTGCGGGCCAAACAAGAAAGGAACTGGATATGAACGCACACGATCTGATCAAAGAGGCAATTGCCGAGAAGGGCAAGTTCGACAGCGTCTACTGGATTGCTTGCGGTGGCTCCATGATCGATTTGATCCCGGCTCATGAGCTTCTGCAGCGCGAGGCAACCACCTTCACTTCGTATATCTATACGGCTCGCGAGTTTGATATCATGCGCCCACGCCGCTTAGGTGAGAAATCCCTGGTCATTGCTTGCAGCCACAGTGGCAACACCCCCGAGGTCGTCGAGGGCTGTGAGATTGCCCTTGCTGCCGGCGCTACGGTAATCGCCCAGACCGACAACGCTGGATCCAAGATTGACTCCGGCAAGTGGACCACGTGGGTCTACCCGTGGGGCGAGGGCGTGCCGCAGGCCGAGGTCCCCGCTGGCATTTCGCTGTCGCTTGCGGCCGAGCTGCTCGATCAACAGGAGGGCTACGCCGATCTTGCCGATATGTATGCCGGTATCGCCGAGATGGATAAGATTCTTCCCCCGGCACGTGAGAAGGTAAATGCCGAGCTGGGCGATCGTTTTGCCAAGCTTTGCCAGGAGCACGAGTTCTTCTACATTCTGGGCAGCGGTCCCAACTTTAGCCAGACCTACGGTTTCGCTATCTGCTCTCTTATGGAGATGCAGTGGCAGCACTGCAGCTACATCCACTCTGCCGAGTACTTCCACGGTCCCTTCGAGGCTACTCAGGATGGCGTTTTTTACTTCCTGCAGATGGGCTCCAGCGAGTGCCGTGCTATGGACGAGCGCGCCCTGGCGTTCCTTAAGACGCATACCGATACGCTGATGGTGCTCGATGCCAAGGAGTACGGTATGGAAGCCGTGCCGGCGAGCGTCCGTGCCTATCTGGACCCGGTGCTGTTCTACGCCATGAACTGCGAGCTGCGTGCTGCACGCGGCAAGGTGTTTGATCACGATCCCGATTTCCGTCGCTATATGGGTGTTGTCGAGTACTAGAAGGGGCAAAGGCCATGGCATTTAACATTAACGCGCTCGGATTTGGCGACAACGTCGTCGATCGCTACGAGCATATCCACACCATGTATCCTGGCGGCAACGCGGTGAACTTCGCCGTTTATGCCAAGAAATGCGGTGCCGCACGCTCTGCATACATGGGCATTTTTGGCAATGACGCCGCTGCCGAGCATGTCATTGCAAGCCTCGAGGATGAGGGTATCGAGCTTGGCAAGTGCGAGCAGATGATTGGCGAGAACGGAGCGGCTCGCGTGACCGTCGTTGACGGTGACCGTGTCTTCCTCGGCTCCAACGAGGGCGGTATCCGTGGCGATGCGCGCTATGTCCTCGATCGCTTTGACCTTTCGTACATGAAGCAGTTCGATGTGGTTCATTCGGGCAACTATTGCTTTACCGAGCGCGAGCTGCCCAAATTGAAGGCTGCGGGCGTCACGGTCTCTTTTGACTTTTCGGACGACTCCACCGACGAGTACTACGAGCAGATTGCGCCCTACGTCGATTTTGCTTTCTTTAGTGCGGCGGATGCCGCGAGTGAGGACGAGATTCGCGAGCGTCTGGCATGGGTGAAGGGTCTGGGTCCGCGTTTTGTGTCGGCTACGGCGGGCGCCGAGGGCTGCATCGCTTACGACGGCAAGCGTTATTACCGCCAGCTGGCTAAACCGGTAACGGACATGAAGGACACCATGGGGGCGGGCGACTCGTTCCTCACCTCGTTTTTGATGTGCTATCTCGATTCCGCCAAGCGTGGCGAGGATGGCGCCGAGGCCATCGAGCGCGCGCTCGACTTTGCTGCCGGGTTTGCCTCGACCGTGTGCGGCATGGAAGGTTCTTGGGGCCACGGAGCGCCAATCGTCGAATAGCTTAAGAAAGCGTACGGCGGTCTGGCTATGAGGCCTTGGACAACCGATGCAAAACAATAAGCGAAACGCGAAAAGGGGGCTCGTTATGTGGTGGGCCCCCTTTTGAACATTGGAGAAGACCATGGGTATTAAAGCGTGTGCGGCTGGTTTTTGCTGTGCGGACGTCTATCAAAACATCGGCGTGTTCTATCCGACTGGTAATGGCATTGACTGGGGTATCCATCTTGCACGAATGGGCGTTTCGGTATCCGCCGTGTCGGTCGTCGGCAAGGACGAGTACGGAGACAAGATGAGGGAGGCGCTGGCCGCCGAGGGGTTCGATATCTCACATCTGCGGGTGGAGGATGGCGACACCTCGGTGATGCTCATGGCGTTGAAAGACGGCGTCGATCGCGTACATCTCGAGGCAATCGATGGCGTAATGGAGACATATCGACCGAATGAAGACGACCGGGCGTTTATCCTAGAACATGACATCATTCACACCGACCTGTTTGGCAATTGTTTGGACCTCCTGCCCGAATGGCATGATGCGGGCAAGACGGTGGTTATGGACTTCTCGGTGTTCAGCCAGGATCCCGAATATGCCTGCGAGAACCATTTTCCCTACGTTGACTATGCGTTCATGTCGTTTGAAGAGGACACTCCGGAGCTACGAGACTGGGTACGCCGCGTGCAGGTATTGGGACCGCGCGTTGCGGTTGCCACGCTTGGCGAGAAGGGAAGCATTGCCTATGACGGTGAGCGCTTCTATGAGTGTGGGATCGTGCCAGCGGAGAAGGTCGTTAATACCGTGGGTGCCGGCGACTCGTATATCGCCGGGTTTACCAAGGGCGTGATCGATGGCCTTGATATTCCGGCGTGTATGAAGGCGGGCGCTGAGCTGTCGTCCCGAGTGATTGGTTCGTTTGAGCCGTACTAGGGTCAAATGCCTGGAAAGGAGTACGAAATGGTTATCGACATGTTGGTCCATCCTATGCTCTACGGCGAGATCTGTACGCCGGGTGATGAGCCTGATGGATTCGGTTTTTGGTCACGAGAATTTGGTATGGGGCATATGGGCCCCATGGATTGGGATGAGCTTCAAGTCGAGATGGACGTCTGCGATGTGCAGAAGAGCGTGCTCATGCCGCTCGATGTAACCACGGCATGCGGAGGGCACTTTGGCACCAATGACCAGATTGCCATGCTGGTTGCCGCACATCCCGATCGTCTGTGGGGATTTGCGAGCGTAGACCCGCAGGTGAGCGGTGCCGCAGACGAATTGGAGCGCGCCTTTACCGAGTTGGGGGCAAAGGGGCTTTGCCTGCATCCGGCAAAGCAGGGTTTTGCCCCCGATGATGCTGTGGCCGAGCCGCTTTACGAACTGTGCGAGCGCTATAACAAGCCGGTGGTTTTCCATGCCGGTATGTCTTGGGAGCCGGGCGCAGAGCTCTCGCGCAGTAACCCGCTTGCATTTGAGCACACAATCGCAACGCATCCAAATGTGCGTTTTAGTTTGACCCATTTTGGCTGGCCCTGGGTGCGCGAGACCGTGGCGATGCTGCTCAAGTATCCCAACTGCTACGCGGACACCTCTATCACTTACATAGATTCGCCCGAGGAGATGATGCAGCGTCTTTTCACGGTCGATATGGGACCGCTGTGGTATGAGCGCGCGCTATCGCACCAAGTGATGTTCGCCAGCAATACGCCGCGCTTCCGTGCATTCAAACTCAAGCGGGCGCTCGATACCGTGCCCATGCGCGATGATGCGCGAGAAAGGCTCTACTGGGGTAATGCCCTGCGTTTTCTTGAAGGGGATGAGTGAACATGGTGACGCTCGAGACATTGAGCTATCTATCGACTGCTCCGGACCAGTTCATCGATATTACCGAGGACGTCCACGCTGCCATCGAACGCAGCTCGGTGACGAATGGCTTGGCGGCGATTATTTTGTCGCATACGACCTGCGGAATCGTGGTAAACGAGGGGCTGCCCTGCGTGGAGACGGATCTTATGGAGACGCTTGATCGCATCGCCCCACTCGATGCCCCCTATGCGCATGCACACTTCCTGCCGAGCTATGGAGCCACCGGTAACAACTCCTGTGGGCATATCAAGAGCATGATTTGTGGAAACAGTTGCTTCTTTCCCGTCCAAGATGGCCACATCGTGTGCGGAGGTGCCCAGAACATCTATCTTGCGGAGTTTGACGGTCCGCAGAAGCGAAAAGTGTACGTCGAGGTGCTGGGGGAGTAACGTCCCTGCAATGACCCTAAGAAGGAGCACGTTATGTCGTTTCTAACCTCGATGTTCAAGACCGAAAAGCCGGTTATCGGAATGCTGCACCTGCGTCCTCTGCCGGGCGATCCACTGTATTACCCGGGCGGAAGCGTGTCGCAGGTCGTGGAAGCCGCCAAGCGCGATCTTGAAGCGTTGCAGCAGGGCGGTGTCGATGGCATTTTGATTACCAATGAGCTCTCGATGCCCTATGAGCAGCACGTTTCTCCCTCAACCCTTGCATCGATGGGCTATGTAATCGGGGCTCTATCCCATGATCTGTCGACTCCTTGGGGAGCTGAGGCAATTTACGATGGTGATGCTACAATCGAGCTGTGCGCTGCCGTCGACGCGCAGTTCACGCGCTGCAATTTTTGCGGTGCCTGGGCCGGTGATCTCGGGCTGATTAACCGAGATTTCGCGCACACCATGCGTCGCAAGGCGGCGCTGCGCTTGGACGACCTCAAGCTTTTTCACTTCATCACGAGCGAGGGGGAGGTTTATCTCAACGACCGCACGACTGCGGACATTGCCGATTCACTTCTCTTTAATTGCCTACCGGATGCGATGATCATCGGCGGTTCGGCTGCCGGTCGCGGCGCTTCGGGCGAGCTTGCCGATGAGGTCCGCGAGCGTGTTGGCCAAGTACCTGTGGTGTGTGGCACCGGTTGTCGCGAAAATACCGTGGCTGACGTATTTGCTCACTACGATGGCGCGTTTGTCGGCACGTGCTTAAAGCGCGATGGAAAGCTGGATGCCCCGGTTGATGTTGAGCGGGTAGCTCGTTTTATGGCTACCGCTCGCACGGCGCGAGGGAAGTAGGCACCTATGGGGTTCTATCTGGGTATTGATATTGGGACAAGTGCCTCTAAAGGCGTTTTAATCGATGGTCGATGCAACATCGTTTGCCAGGCCTCTTGTGGACACGAGACGGACAACCCGCGTGATGGATGGTACCAGCATGATGCGGAGGCAGTTTGGTGGGGCGATTTTTGCCGCTTGTCGCGCGAGCTGGTGGTGCGATCGGGGGTTAATGCGGCGCAGATTGGATGCGTGGGCCTTTCCGCATTGGGTTGCGACTGCGTACCGGTCGATACCGAGTGCAACGCGCTGGCGCCCGCGATTTTATATGGAGTCGATGCACGTTCGAAGCCGCAGATTGACGAGCTTCTTTTCGAATATGGGTCAGATCGCGCACGCGAGCTTTTCGGGCACGATCCCTGTTCGTCAGATATTGCTCCCAAGATCTTGTGGTTTAAGGAGAATATGCCCGAGGTGCACGAACGTGCCGCGAAGTTCCTGACGGCGTCATCGTTTCTGTGCGCGAAGTTGACGGGGCGTTTTACGGTGGACCGTTATTTGGCGGAGGATTTTCTTCCCCTATATGACCGCTACACTTGGAAGGTTGATGCTCGGGAATGTGCTCGTTTCTGCCGGCCTGACCAGATGGCGGAGGTAATGTCGGCTACCGATATTGCCGGGGTGATTACGCAGCGTGCGGCTGAGGCGACGGGGCTCGCGGCAGGGACACCTGTCTTAGTGGGAACGGGCGACTCTGGTGCCGAGGCCATTTCGACGGGTGTATTCCGTCCCGGCGATATGATGGTTCAGTTGGGGAGTACAGCGTATTTCATCTACCTAGCTGATCATATGATCGATGATGCCCGTCTGTGGCCAGGGACGTTTATCATTCCCGGAACTTACGGGATCTGCGCGGGGACCAATACGGCGGGTGCGCTCACATCGTGGCTGCGCCAAGAGCTGTATCGCGACGCCGTAGAGGCCGAGGGCCACGGTGGCCCCGATGCATATTCGGTTATGGCGCATGATGCCGCCGACGTGGCGCCGGGTGCCGATGGGCTCCTGTGTCTGCCGTACTTTGCGGGGGAGCGTACTCCGCTCAATGATCCCGAGGCGCGTGGCGTCTTCTTTGGCTTGACCGGAAGGCATACACGAGCCCATGTGGTTCGCGCCGCCTTGGAAGGCGTCGCGTATACCGTTGCATCCCATGTCGACATTATCGAGCGAGAGCATGGACTGCCAATTGGGCGCATTATGCTTGTCGGAGGTGGAACCAAGAATCCAGTTTGGATGCAAGCTATCGCCGACGTATGCGGGCGCGAGGTCTCGGTTGCCAAGGTTACGGTGGGCGCATGCTTCGGTGATGCCATCATGGCAGCTCTCGCAGGTGGCGCCTATGCATCATGGGATGAACTCGCCCGAGTCCTTGGCGTTGCGCAAACAATCGTGCCCGATATGACTGCCCACGAGCTATATGCGTCGCGCCGTCATATCTTTGACGAATTGTATGCGCGCAACCGTGATCTCATGCACGAATTGGTGTAATGCTGCCGAATTGCACTGCCTATCAATAGGGACTGCGTTGTACGATTCGCATGTCCCTTGGCATTTTTGCCACATGGGTTAGCGAAGGTCAAAAACAGAGTGCGCATTTGCTAAAACTGCCGACTCGATGCGCTTTGCGTCACAGTTTTTGAGCGAGGCGATGCGCATCGAGGTCCTTGTGAGCGATCTGATGAGCGACTGCGCACTTGTTTCTGCGTCTGGCTCTGCCGGCGCATCGGTCTCGAGTAGTAGACGGTCGAGTGGAATCTGTCGGGCGTATTCGCGCCCACGTTTGGTGGCGAGCATGCGCTCGCTGACGGAAAAATAGCAGCCTGCATCGCGCGCGTGGACGAGTTCGTCCGAGGTACCGCTAAACCAGTGGAAGATGATAGCGGGGGAGTTGGAGTTTGGGATGAGTAGTCCATGCGATTCGAGGGCGTCCAGCACGGTTCCTGCCGAACGAACGGCGTGAATTGATATCACGCGCCCGGCAAGAGGATGATGCACAAGTGCATCGCAGAGCCGTTCAAGTGCCTGTATTTGTAACGGCTCGCTTCCAGCAAAGCGTGCGGAAAAGTCGAGCCCGATCTCGCCGATAAAACGCTCTTGTGCAGCGACTTCGCAAAGCAGGTCGATTTCGGTAGCACTGCATCGGCCGTCGGCGAGCCACCAGGGATGGAGGCCGACGCCCGCAATGATGCTCGGGCGGTGACCGGCACGTGTTTTTGCTGCCGCGAAGTCGCGTGGGTCGACGCCGCAGTCAAATAGACCCAGGCCCAGTGCCCTCGTCTCATCGGCGACGGTATCCGGGCAGGCCATCAAATCAAGATGACAGTGTGCATCAAACAGCTGCGGCTCCATCGCGGCATCCCTGCTAGTCCAAGCACTGGCCGTCGGCGCGCACGCGCTCGGTGCCGCGTCCGCTGATCTGTCGGATAACCTCGCCGGCAATCATCTGGCCCATGATGGGCGGCATAAAGCTCGCGGTTCCCAGCTCGGTGCGCTCGTGGATGTTGGAAGGGTCGCGGGGCTGGGTCTTTACCGACTCCTCGCAGCTAAACAGCACGTGAAGGCTCTTGATGCCACGTTTTTTGCACTCTTTGCGCATGATGCGGCTCATAGGGTCGCGCACGGTGTCAAAAATGTCGGCAAAATGCAGGCATTCGGGATGGAGCTTGTTGGCCCCGCCCATGGAGCTAACCAAACGAATGTCATTGTCCTGAGCATATTTGGCAATGGCGAGCTTGGCCGAAATGGTGTCGATGGCGTCGATGACGTAGTCGAGCTTGCCGTCCGTCTGCTCCAAAACGCCCGCGAAGAACCCATCGATGCTGTCGCTCAACAGGTATTCGGTACGCTTGATGACGGTGGCGGCAGGGTTGATATCGTTGATCATGGTTTCCATTACGTCCACTTTGCGCTTGCCGATGGTGCTATGAAAGGCGATGGCCTGGCGGTTGATGTTGCTGGGCGCGATGATGTCCTTGTCCAGGATCACAAAATGACCGATGCCGCCGCGCGCGAGCGCTTCGCAGCAGTTGGATCCCACGCCGCCACAGCCCAGCACCAGCACCGTGGCGTTGGCGAGTTTATCGAGCGCCTCACGGCCCATGATGATCTCGAGCTTGGTGTCGCGTGTCTCGACGGGAGCTGCGGCTGCGGTTTCGGTCATAGATGTCCTCCGATGGGGAAGCGGATCGTGTTTGGGCTATCGCCATTATAGGGATTATCACGATTCCATTTGAGCCCTAGGGGCTTGTTGAAATGAGATCGGGATTCGCATAAGATGAAGCAGATGGCACCCGTTGCCGCGGGTTAGCCAACTCCGAAACACGTTTATGGCGTGAGAAGTGGCCGTCTTCGCATTACGCGGGGGCGGCTATTTCATTCGACCTCCAATGTGGATGCCGAGCTCCACAGCCGCGATTACAAGCAACAACAACGTCAGGACATCGTTAATACTCATAGTCCATCTCCTTCTCGGGTAGAGGGAGCTGGCCCATCTGCTTCAACTTCCATTGTAGCTAAATACGAACGAATGTTCTATAGATATTACTGTATTAGATAGTTAGACAAACATCTAAATATCGAGTATAGTGTGCGCGTCATGAGGGGTGCTGAGAGGAGGTCTTATGCCGGGAGAGGGTTTTAAGGCGCTGGCCGATCCTACGCGGCGGCGCATTTTGGAACTGCTGCGCGAGGGCAATTGCACGGCGGGGGAGCTTGACAAGCATTTCGATATCAGTAAGCCGTCGCTGAGCCATCACTTGGCGACGCTTAAAAACGCCGGGTTGGTGACCGACGAGCGCCATGGCCAAAACATCGTATACAGCTTAAACACCACCGTCATGCAGGATTTAATTGGCTGGTTTATGGGTTTTACAAACAATGAAGGTGATAAGGATGAATAACGAAAACAAGGGCATTCACCCCACAGGGGTATCGTCGCGCGTGTGGATTGCGCTGGTCGCTCTGTGCGTCGCCAATGTCGTAGCGCACCTCATGGTGATGCCGAGCTTGCCTGCGCAGATTCCCACGCACTGGGGCGCGAACGGCGCTGTCGACGGTTGGGGTCCTAGCTGGATGGCCTCCGCGCTCGGCGTGCTGCCTCTGGCGCTTCTCGCAATGTTCTGCGTGGTGCCGCGCATCGATCCCAAAGGTGAGGCATATCGAACCTCGGGTAAGTTCTATCAGGGCTTCGTAATTGCCTTCACCTTGTTCATGTGCGCCATAAGCTGGCTGGGAGAGCTTGCGGTCTGGGGCGTGGTGCCGGCGGTCGGTTCGGTCAACGTGCTGATTTCCGGTGCTGTCGGTTTGCTGTTCATCGGCGTAGGCAACTACTTACCGCGCGTAAAGCAGAACTACACGCTCGGTATCAAGACGCCCTGGGCGCTTGCCGATCCCGAGAACTGGCGCCGTACGCAGCGTTTTGGCGGTGCCTGCTTTATGGTGCTGGGCGTTGGCCTGATTGTGATGGGCGTGGCGGGTAGCGTGCTTTCGAGTGAAGTCGTCGCCGCGGTGATTGCGGTTCTGGCGTTTGGTTCAGCTGGAGCTGCCTACGTCTATTCGTATCTGCTGTGGCGCAAATCGCAGCGAGCCGCTCGTTAAGGTTGCGGAAAACTAGCGTAGTTCATAGTATGTTCCGGGGGATTTTTCCCAGGTAGTATTAGGGGGTGTGGGCAACCATGCCCCTTTTTCGTTTAGTTTCAGAGCTGGTTTCCTCATTTCGTTTCCACTAAAGCGAATCAAGAATAGGGAAACAGAAGGTAGAAAGGATAAAACAGGCAAATGGCGGAGTTTATCTACCAGATGTATCAGGCTCGTAAGGCCCATGGCGACAAGGTAATCCTTGACGACGTGACCCTGAGCTTCTACCCCGGTGCCAAGATCGGCGTCGTGGGCCCCAACGGCATGGGTAAGTCGACCCTGCTCAAGATCATGGCCGGTATCGAGGAAGTCTCCAACGGCGATGCCAGGCTTACCCCCGGCTACACCGTGGGCATCCTGCAGCAGGAGCCGCCGCTCGATGACGACAAGACCGTCATCGAGAACGTGCGCATGGCGTTTGGCGATATGATTGCCAAGGTCGATCGCTTCAACAAGATCGGCGAGGAGATGTGCGACCCGGATTGCGATATGGACGCCCTCATGGCCGAGATGGGCAAGCTCCAGGACGAGATCGACGCCGCCGACGGCTGGGATATCGATTCCAAGCTCGGTCAGGCCATGGACGCCCTGCAGCTGCCCGATTCCGACATGCCGGTCAACGTGCTTTCCGGCGGCGAGCGCCGTCGCGTGGCCCTGTGCAAACTGCTGCTCGAGGCTCCCGACCTGCTGCTGCTCGACGAGCCCACCAACCACTTGGACGCCGAGTCGATCCTGTGGCTCGAGCACTTCCTGCACAACTACCAGGGCGCGGTGCTTGCCGTCACGCACGATCGCTACTTCCTGGATAACGTTGCCGAGTGGATCTGCGAGGTCGACCGCGGCCACCTTTATCCCTACAAGGGCAACTACTCCACGTATCTGGAGACCAAGGCCGCGCGTATTGAGGCGCAGGGCAACCGCGATGCCAAGCTCGCCAAGCGCATGGAGGCCGAGCTCGAGTGGGTACGCAGCTCGCCCAAGGCTCGCCAGGCCAAGAACAAGGCCCGTCTGGCTCGCTACGAGGAGATGGAGGCCGAGGCCCGCGCAAGCCAGAAGCTCGACTGGACCGACATCCGCATCCCTGTGGGCCCGCGTCTGGGCAACAAGGTGCTCGAGGCCCATCACCTGCACAAGGAGTTCGATGGCCGCGTGCTCATCGATGACCTTTCGTTCACCCTGCCGCGCAACGGCATTGTGGGCGTTATCGGCCCCAACGGTGTCGGTAAGACCACGCTGTTCAAGACGATTGTGGGCCTGGAGCCGCTGACTTCGGGCGAGCTCGAGGTGGGCGAGACCGTCAAGATTTCTTACGTCGACCAGAACCGTTCCGGCATCGACCCCGACAAGAACCTGTGGGAGGTCGTCTCGGATGGCCTGGACCACATGATGGTCGGCGAGACCGAGGTTCCGAGCCGCGCTTATGTGGCGAGCTTTGGCTTTAAGGGCCAGGACCAGCAGAAGCGCGCTGGCGTACTCTCCGGTGGCGAGCGCAACCGTCTGAACTTGGCGCTTACGCTCAAGCAGGGCGGCAACCTGCTGCTCCTCGACGAGCCCACGAACGACCTCGACGTCGAGACGCTGTCCTCGCTTGAAGCGGCGCTGCTCGAGTTCCCGGGCTGCTCGGTGGTCATTAGCCACGACCGTATGTTCCTGGACCGCGTCGCCACGCACATCCTGGCGTGGGAGGGCACCGACGAGAATCCGGGCAACTGGTATTGGTTCGAGGGCAACTTCGAGGCCTATCAGGCCAACCGTATCGAGCGCCTGGGCGAGGACGCAGCCCAGCCGCATCGTATTCACCGCAAGCTGACGCGCGATTAGTAGCAAGTAGAAAGGCCGCCAGCAAGGGCGGCCTTTCTTGTAGCAATTGCACTGCAGCTATGCCCTGGCTGCTGGTTTGATTCATAATCAAAGTCATCTCTTTGGGATTAAAGCCCGTTTTTGCTATGAGTGATTTTCTAATTCCGTTTAAAACGTAAAGACGTATTGGGCTACAAGGACATAAGCAAATCGAATTGAAATATAACCAGTGCTGTAACGTTACAAAAAAGGTTATAGAATAGGAGTATCTTATAAGTCGCTCCTCTAGAAAGAAGAACATATGCTTTCGCGTCGTCGTTTTCTGCAACTTGTCGCGTCTTCAATTGTCGCCTTAGCCGCACGTCCGAAAGAGGTTTTTGCTTCGACGGGCAATATTGATGGTGAGCAGATACAATTTACTTCAGAAATTGCGCAAGAGCTTGCCGATAAATATATAAAGGGACTCCTCGGCTCTTCGTATACGCCCTCTGACCCTATTCCTTTTGTAGACGTTGATGGGTCCCCGCTTGGCTACATTGTTCCGGTTGTGACATTCAATAGAGCCGCGGGCTATTTGGTTTTAGATGCTTCAGATGATGAAATACTTACGGGATATCGTTTTGGAGACGGCTTAGTCAGCCCTATGGATCGGGGAGGAGATCTTGGTGTTGAGTCTTATTCTTTCAATAACCCAGTCGTAATGATCAATCCATTCGAATTCGGTGTGCAATCTTTGGACGGTTCAATAACAACAAATTGCGGAAGAACAATCCCGGCTGTTTCCATAGAAGGACGGCCTGTCGTTTTATCGAATAAACCTTCAAGCTGGAACGATGTCGTAATTTACGCAACTCAAATGCAGGATTACACAGTATCTGGATTTCGTTCCATTTCTCAGTTTATGTCATATGATGAAAGCGAGATTAAGAGGCTTACTGCCCACTATGCTTGTATGGTGACAGCTTTTTCGAACGTTGCGGAACTGTATGGCATTGCCAATTTATATAGCGACCCTTCGCAATATATGCAGATATGGAATTACACCAATACCCATGCTCTTTCCGATGAAGAACAGACTGTTCCCGGCGTTGTTTTGGGCGGAACGCCGATATCAACCTGTGCAACGGGGTTTACAAATTACTGCGCAAGCAGAGGAAGTACTCTTATCGCCCGCACTGTCTCCTCTCCGGCTATCGCGAGCATTCAAAATGAGATTAACTTTAATAGACCGAATGTTTTACATGCGAGTTTGTACAACGGATCAGCCCATTCTGTAACAGCGGAGGCTTACGCCACACTTACTGGTAAGAAAACTGGAGAGACAAGGCAGATGATTGGCATAGCGGACGGCTGGAATTCATCTTTATCCTTCCTGAAGTATGATCAGAGCTATTATGCGTGGACTTATGGAACGACTTTTTCGAAGTAGGGCGATTCGTCTAGCTCTGTCTTTGGTGCTGATGGCTTCATTGGTGGGCTGTTCAACAAAGGAAGAGATATCGCGCGGAGGTTCCGGAGAAGTGACTGCGACAGACTCAGGTTCATTAGAAATAGCTGGCGGGCATGCCGATGTGATGTTACAAGGAGAAGGCGTGCTTAGGTCGATTGATGCTGAAGACGCTGTCTGCTCAATAGAGGATTTGAAGACAGGTGAAACTGCATCGTACCGAGTTTCAGATAATGCTGCGAATATGATTGAGTCGATACCGACTGGAGCGCAGGTTTCTTTTAGATACTTTGCTCCGCAACTTGAGGATGAGCTTGCTTCTCTGGTGTCTATATGCGCCGATGACAACTAAAAGGCCTGAATTCAAACGGCCTCGGATGGTCAATTGGCTATCCGAGGCCGTTTTTTACTCGGCCGGGGCTTCGACCTTGTCGATGGCCCAGGTGGCTCCGAGGCCGCCGGTGGTGTTGCGGCGAATGCGTACGGTGACTTCGTGGCGTTTGCCGGCCTGTGTGTAGCGCAGGGGGAAGCTCGCGCGGTTACGGCCGGCCTCGATGGTACCGCGCTCGCGAGCGATCCAGTAGTACTCGCCGACGATGCCGAGGGTGTCGGCGCCGTAGGGGAGATAAGTCGACAGCTGGTGCAGCAGCGGACTAGGGCAGAAGACCTCGGTCGCGAAATCGATGGGGAAGTCCCCGGGGATGGTCGGTGCTGCGGGAGCGGGGGCCGGTGCTGAATTGGGGACCGGAGTCGGTGCAGGTGTGGGAGCCTGGTCACAGGCGGGTGCGGATGCGGACTCAATGACAGGTGCAGACTCAGATGCCGCTTCTGGCTTAGCTATGGAATCTGTCGGTTCCACGGAGATGGACGTGTCTTCGGTCCCGGTTTTGGCACCGGCCTGCGGAGTGTCCTCTGCCTCGACGTTCGGCTTGGCCTCGACCGGCGTGGATACCATGGTGGTGATGCCGGCGTTGGCGTTCTCGGGGTCATAGACAACCGTGAGCGAGATGGCGGGCTGCGGCGTCTCGGGTTCCGGCGTCGCCTCGGTAGCGTCTTGATTCGCAGGCTCGTCGGACTGGTCGTCCTCGGCGTTGTCGCCAAAGACATCGCTGTTTTGGAACGCAGACGTCTCGGGTTGGCCGGCGGTTTCTTCGGCTTTCGACTTGGGAACCTCGTTGAGCTCAACGGCGGCTTCCTGCTCAGCCATGACTTCGGGCTCGGTCGTGGCAGCGATTTCAGTTTCGACCTCTGCCGTTACTTCAGCAGTGACTTCAGCCTCTACCTCGGGCTCGGGCTCCGGAGCGACTTCGGCCACGGACTCGGGCTCGGGACGCTTAACGTGCTTGGGACGCACGGCCTTCAGGTCCTTCTCGCCGCGCTTTTTCTTTTTGTAGGACTGCTTGGCGCCCTTGGCGGCCTTGGGCTTGTCCTCGCCCTTGGCAAGGGCAGCATCCCAGGCCTCATTGGCGATGACGGTGGCATACAGACGTCCGCCCTTAAAGACGGTCAGCTTAATGCAGTCGTCGAGTTCCTCGAGCAGCTCGCGCGTGGACTCGAAGCCCAGGTCATAAGCGGTCATATCGCCAGCGGCGAGTGTCTCCTCGACCTGTGTCATAAACGTTTGCTTGCCGCATCCAATCGCATCGCGCAGCAGGCGATACAGATAGATGTGGTTGCCCAGCGATAGCGTGGGCTTAACTATTGTCTTGCTCATGGCAAATCTCCTCTTTACACACCAAAGCATCTTACCATCGCGCAGGGCTTGCCACCTCGGCGCCCAAAGCAAACGGGCGCGACCGTTGCCGGTTCGCGCCCGTTATACAGGTCGGTTATCTGTGAGAGGCGATCGTGCTTAGTTGCCCGATGTCGTGCCTTGGCTCGAGCTGTCGGATGCCGTGCCGGATGCGGTTCCGCTCGAGCTGTTTGTGTTGCTGTTGTCGGTTGAGCCCGTGCCCGATGCATTGCCGCTCGTCTGGTCACCCGTGCTCTGCTGAGAGCCGTCGGTCGTTTGGCTGGAGTCGGTCGTTCCGGATTGTGTGCCGCCGCTGTTCGAAGAGGAATCGGTGCCTTGCGACTGATCAGGGGTGGTCGAGGAAGAATCGGTGGGTGCGGAGTTGGCCTGTGAGTCGTTCTGCTGGCTTTGCGATTGGCCGGCGCTGTCCGCGTCTTGCTCGGTCGTGCGCGAGGAAAGAATTGGCTCGGGGCGCTCGCCCAGGCCCTCTCCGGCGGTGGTGATAAGGATGGCGCCGGCGCAGGCGATGACCGCGACGATGGCGATGGCGATCGAGAAGACGATGA
>ERZ791902.975-NODE-975-length-15809-cov-11.691634_pt1 | contig 15809 bp, 13 predicted proteins | sample MGYA00510149_ERZ791902 | MGnify/ENA primary metagenome ERZ791902 (study PRJEB30046, sample SAMN00792060) | human gut metagenome | study: EMG produced TPA metagenomics assembly of the A metagenome-wide association study of gut microbiota in type 2...
TGCTCACCGCTTAAGCTCTTTTTAACCCCGCCACAATGGCGGGGTTTTTGTATACCAAAAAAAGACTTCACTCAATACGAATGAAGTCTTTAACATTTGAACTTGACTATATTTTAGTTGCATGTCAAGCAGCAACAAACATTTGAACTTGACTATATTTTAGTTGCATGTCAAGCAGCAACAAACAGGACTATGCCTTTATTTATAGTATAAAGGTAAGTCTTTAATCTGTCAAGAAACATTTCTCCCTCAAGCCACGCAAAAAGAGGACGGTGCGCACCGTCCTCTTTTAATTTATGCATATGCGTTTTTTTGCTTTTCAGCGGATTGACGTAAAGTCAGATTAGAAGCTGAATACTACTTGGCTCCACAGAGTTTGAGCGTCCGGAGTGCCTTTTGCTTCTTTGGATTCCAGATCATAGTAGGTTACGCCTGCTACGATGTTTTTAGCCAGTGCATAGTTAGCACCTACGCTGTAGCCTTTGAAGCCTTCATCGAAGTAGATACCATCCATGGTGTGAGCAACAACGGTGCCTGCACCTTGATCATAGTAGGAAGCGTTCAGGCCCCAAGAACCAGCTTTAGCAGCTTTAGCACCTTTGTATGCCAAACCAACTACATAACCATCTTTGTCAACATCATTGTATTTAACAGTATCAACGGTTACAGCATCAACATCGCTTCTCAGGTAGGTACCGGTCAGCTTCAGGTCTTTAGCCAGATTGAAGCCCAAGCCTACAGTCCAGATAGCATCGTCATCAGCAGCTTTCAGCAGGTTGTCAAATTTGTAGTAGCCAGCGAATGCATCAACAGCACCCAGTTTAGCGCCCAGTTCTGCATAAGCAACGTCTTTGTTTTCACCTGCAATTACAGCAACACCGGTTGCTTTGCCGTAGCCAGCAGTCAGTTTAACGTCTTTGCCATAAGAAACTTGTACGCCATCAACACGGTTATCATGGATGTTACCACCAGTGATATCGGTTTTGTTGTAACGGCCGGCTTGAACAGCCAGACCACCAACACGGCCGTTTACATAAGCGCGTTGGAAAGCAACATCTTCTTCACCGGAGTTACCTTTGTCATTAGTAAAGAATTGTTGGTTACGGAACATAGCGCTGTAGGTCCAGTCATCATTGATGTCGCCTTTTACCCACAGATCGGAACGCAGACGGCCTTGATGGTTAGTAGGAGCCTTTTTGCCATCAACATTCAGTTTATCTCCATCATAGGAAGAATAAGAAGCTTTGATGGTACCGGTGATTTTAACGTTGTCAGCTTTCTTCTCCAGAGCAGCTACGCGAACGCCCAGGTTGTCCAGCTCGTCAGCGAATTCAGCAGCCAGTTTGTCAACGTTAGCGCCTTTAGCCATAGCTTTAGCAACGATTTGAGCCATTTCATAACGGGTCATCAGTTTGTCGCCACCGAAGGTGGAGTCGCCGTAGCCTTCGATTACGCCAGCAGCAGCCAGTTTGTTGATGCTGTCATAAGCCCAGTGGCCAGCAGGAACGTCAGAGAACGGGTTAGCAGAGCGTAAGCGGAAGCGGTTACGCCCAGAGCCATTGCCATTGCGAGTACTAAGGATTTTTTCATTGTAGTTTCCTCCTCAGGATGCAGCAGTATTTTTAAACTGCTGAAATTATATTTTTACAAATCACCTTCCGGAGTCTCCCGCAAATTCCGCTCAAGAGTTGCCTTGTTTCCTCTGTCATCCTTCGCCGGTTTTTCCTTCACAATGATTTATAAATCAATAGTTGTCATTAAGAAGAGTATCTTCACTTCTTAACTATAATTGCATTATACCATGCATCAAAAGTGAAAGCAAGTCAATTTTGTAAATCAATTATAATATTAACGTAAAATTCACTTTAATGTTACACTTATTCTTTTTTAAAGAAAAGATCTGCCTACAAGCGTACAATATTTGAAAATTAAGCAGCTTCAAATTTGTGCGACAAAACAAAAAAGCTGCTGCAGTTAATGCTGCAGCAGCGTGGATTATAGACTAGCTATAAAATTATTTGAACAGGCCAAGCAGAATGCCGCCGTTTGCTGCCAGTACAGGAGCAAATACCAGGGATACAATGGTCATCAGTTTGATCAGGATGTTCATTGCAGGTCCGGAAGTATCTTTGAACGGGTCACCTACAGTATCGCCTACTACGGTTGCATCATGCACCGGAGTGTGTTTACGGCCGGAAGCTTCTACGAACTTCTTAGCGTTATCCCATGCACCGCCGGCGTTAGCCATCAAGATTGCAACCAGTACGCCGGAAGCCAGAGAACCGCCAATCAAGCCGCCCAGAGCTTCAGTACCGAACAGGAAGCCAACCAGCAGAGGAGCAACGATAGCGATAACACCAGGCATAATCATCTCGTGCAGAGCAGCTGCGGTGGAGATGTCTACGCATTTTTGGTAGTCAGCTTTAGCTTTGCCTTCCAGCAGGCCGGGGATTTCGTGGAATTGACGACGAACTTCCTCGATCATCTGGTAAGCAGCTTTACCAACAGATTCCATAGTCATAGCACCGAATACGAACGGCAGGGTTGCACCGATGAACAGACCGATCAGGGTTACAGGGTTCAGCAGGTCGATTGCTTTCAGGCCTACAGTATGTGCATAAGCAGAGAACAGAGCCAGAGCAGTCAGAGCAGCGGAACCGATAGCGAAGCCTTTACCGATAGCAGCGGTGGTGTTACCAACGGAGTCCAGAGTATCGGTGATTTCACGTACTTCAGGAGGCAGCTCGGACATTTCTGCGATACCGCCAGCGTTATCAGCGATAGGACCATAAGCGTCAACTGCTACGGTCAGACCGGTGGTGGACAGCATACCAACTGCAGCCAGGGAGATACCGAACAGGCCCATGCCTGCATCTTTAGCACCGCCCATGGTGAAGAATGCCAAGATTACACCAACGCAGATGAAGATCATCGGCAGGAAGGTGGAATACATGCCAACAGCCAGACCGGAGATGATGGTAGTTGCCGGACCGGTTTCGGATTGCTCAGCAATCTTCTTAACGGAAGCATAATCAGCAGAGGTGTAGATTTCGGTGATTTTACCGATTAACAGACCAACTACCAGACCGGAAGCAATAGCTACGAATGCAGCAGTGTTACCGAAGATGGAAGTGGACAGATAGTAAGCAGCAGCAATTACGATTACGCCGCCAACATAGGTACCATGGTTCAGAGCAGCCTGCGGGTTGGTGGATTTGCTGCTGCGAGCATAGAATACACCGATCAGGGAAGCAATGATACCAGCGAAAGCCAGCTCGAATACGAACATAATGCCTTCGCCGCCAGGATATGCAACAGCACCCAGAGTAATAGCGGAGATGATAGCACCTACATAAGATTCGAACAAGTCAGCGCCCATGCCTGCAACGTCGCCTACGTTATCGCCTACGTTATCAGCGATGGTAGCCGGGTTACGCGGGTCATCCTCAGGCAAACCTTCTTCAACTTTACCTACCAGGTCAGCGCCAACGTCAGCAGCTTTGGTGTAGATACCGCCGCCAACACGAGCGAACAATGCAATGGAGCTTGCGCCCAGACCGAAGCCGGTAACGATATCAATATTGCCGAACAGCATGTAAGCAGCAGCAACACCAACTATACCCAGACCAACAACGCCCAGACCCATAACAGCACCGCCGGAGAAAGCAATTTTCAGAGCTTCCGGCATGCCGCCATGTTGAGCAGCTGCAGCAGTACGAACGTTAGCTTTGGTAGCAACGGTCATGCCGATGTAGCCTGCACATACGGAGAATACTGCACCTGCAACGAAGCATACTGCAGTAAGCGGAGATAAGAACATAGAAATTACGATAGCAACAACGATTACGAAAGCAGACAGTGCTTTGTATTCGCGGAACAGGAACGCCATAGCGCCCTCGTGGATGTAACCGGCAATTTCCTGCATACGTGCTGTACCAGCAGGAGCCTTACCGATTGCGCTGCTCAGCATCAGTGCAACTGCGAGTGCAATGAGGCCGACAACAATGGAGATCATTAAGAAATTCAAGACCCAAACCCCTTTCTTTTTATAAAAAAATTTAAAATTTTAAGAGTGCGGTTGCACTCTTGGTAACATGATGAGTGCGGAAAACAGGAAAATCCCATCAGCCTTAAGCGTTGATTTTTGCCAGCGCCAATGTAATAACAGCAAATGCAACACCTAAATAAATCGTAGCCTTCGCCATGAGTGTATCCAGATCATTGCCCTTGCCAAAAAAAGCACCGTCACTGCCGCCGAAAGTACTGCCCATACCGCCGCCTTTTCCGGACTGCAGCAGAACTGCGCCAATGAGTGCTATGCAAACGATAACTTCAAGAACCATCAAGACAGTTTCAATCACAGAGCTTACCTCCTCATATTTTTGTACCATAGTATTTTACCATAAAAGACGTGCTCTTACAATCTACTTTTGCAAAATATTTTACAAAAACGCCCTAAATAAAGAAAAAGGTGAGAGTCAGCGCTCTCACCTCATCTTTTACAGCAAACAAGAAAGCTTTTTCTGCTTATTTTTTAATGTTGTAGAAAACCTTCATGCCGTTATATTTTGCAGCCTTGCCGAGATCCTCTTCAATACGCAGCAGCTGGTTGTATTTAGCAACACGGTCGGTACGAGCCGGAGCACCGGTTTTAATCTGGCCAGCGTTTACAGCAACAGCAATATCTGCCAGAGTGGTGTCTTCGGTTTCACCGCTGCGGTGAGAGATGATGCAGGTGTAGCCTGCGCGTTTTGCGGTTTCGATAGCATTGAAGGTTTCGGTTAAGGTACCGATTTGGTTTACCTTAATCAGAATAGCGTTTGCTACACCCTTTTCAATGCCCTGAACCAGACGCTCTTCGTTGGTAACAAACAGGTCATCGCCAACCAGCTGAACTTTTTTGCCCAGCTTTTTGGTGAGCTTCTTCCAGCCGTCCCAGTCATCCTCTGCCATACCGTCTTCGATGGAGATGATAGGATATTTCTCGCACAGACCTGCCAGATAATCAACCATTTCTTCGCTGGTCATTTCTACGCCTTCGCCGGTCATTTTGTATTTGCCGTCTACATAGAATTCGCTGGAAGCAACGTCCATTGCCATAACGATGTCTTTACCGGGTTTATAGCCTGCACGCTCGGTTGCTTCGAGAATAACCTCGATAGCATCTGCATTGCATTTCAGGTTCGGTGCAAAACCGCCTTCATCACCCAAAGCAGTGCTCAGGCCTTTTTCCTTCAGCAGTGCCTTCAGGTTATGATAAATCTCAGCGTTCATGCGCAGTGCTTCGCTGAAGGATTTAGCGCCAACCGGCATAATCATGAATTCCTGAATATCAACGTTGTTGTCAGCATGCTCGCCGCCGTTTAAGATGTTCATCATCGGAACAGGCAGTTCTTTGGCAGCAACACCGCCTAAGTACAGGTACAGCGGCAGACCTACGGAAGCAGCAGCAGCCTTAGCTACAGCCATGGAAACGCCGAGGATAGCGTTAGCGCCGAGGCGGCCTTTGTTCGGAGTGCCGTCCAGGCGAACCAGCAGCTCATCAATTTCGGTTTGGCGGGTTGCGTCCAAGCCGATAATTGCTTCGGCAATAATGTCGTTAACATTATCAACTGCTTTGGTAACGCCCTTGCCCAGGTAACGCTCTTTGTCGCCGTCACGCAGCTCTACAGCTTCGTGTACGCCGGTAGATGCGCCAGAAGGAACAGCAGCGCGTCCCATAGCGCCGTCTTCCAGGCATACTTCAACTTCTACGGTCGGATTGCCGCGGGAATCCAGAATCTCGCGAGCGTAAACTTCAGTAATCATTGCCATTTCTTATCACCTCATGATTAGTCTATCAAAGTTTTACCTGTCATAGCGGCAGGCTGTTTAATATTAAGCAGCTGCAGCAGTGTCGGTGCAATATCGGCCAAAATGCCGTTATGCAGCTTGTACTGCTCTTCGCTTACTAAAATAAACGGTACAGGGTTAGTGGTATGCGCGGTGTTCGGCGAACCGTCGCTTTCGGCCATCTTCTCCAAGTTGCCGTGGTCCGCAGTAATGCACACGCTGCCGCCAAGGGACAGCACCTTGCGTACAATACGGCCGGCGCAATCGTCCACCTTTTCCATAGCGGTAATCGCAGCACTGAGCACACCGGTATGACCAACCATATCCGGATTAGCAAAGTTAAGGATAACAGCATCAAATTTGTCCTTATCCAGCTCTGCCAAAAGTGCCTGCGTAACTTCTTCCGCGCTCATTTCCGGCTGCAGATCGTAGGTTGCAACCTTCGGCGACGGAATCAGAATACGCTCCTCATTAGCATTCGGAGCTTCTACACCGCCGTTGAAGAAAAAGGTTACATGCGCATATTTTTCGGTTTCCGCAATGCGCAGCTGGTGCAGTCCATGCTGTGCTAACACCTCACCCAAGGTATCCTTAATCTCCTCCGGAGGAAAGGCTACCGGTGCGGTAATTGTTGCATCATACTGCGTCATGCACACATAATTTACAGGGCGTGCGCCCTCGGGACGTGCAAAATACGGGAAGTCCTCATCATGCAGCGCACGGGTAATTTCACGCGCTCTGTCAGGACGGAAGTTGAAGAAAATCACACCGTCACCGGCAGTGATTTTGCCATCTACGCCATCAACAGTGAAGGGTTCAACAAACTCATCCGTTACGCATGCGGCATAGGATGCCTCTACGCCGGCAGCAGCGCTTGCAGCTTTGCCGCCCTCGCCCAGCACCAGTGCTTTATAGGCACGCTCTACGCGCTCCCAGCGCTTGTCGCGGTCCATTGCGTAATAGCGTCCGCTGACGGTAGCAATCTTGCCTACGCCAATCTGCGCCATACCATCTTCCAGCTCATGGATATATTCCAGCGCCGTTTTCGGACCGACATCACGTCCGTCGAGGAAGGCATGCACATAAACATCGGTCAGGCCTTTAACCTTCGCCATGCATATAAGTGCCAAAAGATGTTCGATGTGGCTGTGAACGCCGCCGTCGGATAACAGTCCCAGAAGATGCAGCGCCTTGCCTGCCTGCTTCGTTTCGTCCATCACCCTGCTGAGCTCTTCGTTCTTATACAAATCGCCATCCTCAATTGCCTTGTCAATGCGTGTCAGGCTTTGGTAAATAATGCGGCCGGCACCTATATTCAGGTGACCTACCTCAGAATTGCCAATTTGGCCTGCAGGCAGACCAACAGCCTTGCCGCTTGCTTCCAAGGTTGTATGAGGATAATTTGCAAAATAACTGTCCAGGTTAGGAGTTTTTGCCATAGCCGCAGCGTTGGTTTTATCTGCGGGAGCAATGCCCCAACCATCAAGAATCATTAGTAAAACTGGTTTTTTCATTATCAAATTCCTAAAGACGAAGGAGAAAGCAACAGGTGCTTTCTCCGAGGTCTTATTAAAAGCTTCTTACGATTGCGGCAAAGGTGTCAGCCTTCAGGCTTGCACCGCCTACCAGCACACCGTCAATACCGCTGAGGTTGAAGGAAGCAGCGTTCTTTTCATTAACACTGCCGCCGTAAAGAATACGAACCTTGCGGGCAATATCAGGTGTAAAGATTTTGCCTATTTTTTCACGAATCAGAGTGCATACTTCCAAAGCATCCTCCGGAGTAGCAGCCTTACCGCTACCGATAGCCCAGATAGGCTCATAAGCAACAACAAGGTTTTCTGCATCCTCTGCAGAAATTACACGCAGAGCGCTCTTCAGCTGCATATTGATTTTGCGGGCAGTTTTGCCTGCTTCACGCTCAGCCAGATTTTCACCAACGCACAGCATCGGCTTCAGACCGTTGCGGTAAGCGGCAATAATCTTGCTGGCAACAATTTTTTCGTTCTCACCGAAAATGGTACGGCGTTCGCTGTGACCAACGAGAACATATTCAGCGCAGATATCGGCAATCATCGCACCGGAAACAGCGCCGGTGAAGGCACCCTTGTCTTCCCAATGCAAATCCTGTGCGCCGTAGCCTACGTGCTTGCCGTCGATAGCATCCGCAACAGTTTCCAGTGCGGTGAACGGCGGGAAAATAACAACCTCGTTCAAGGTACCGTTAGTTTCCATAACAATGTCCTCAGCAAGCTCTACAGCCTCGCTTACGGTTTTGTGCATTTTCCAGTTGCCGGCAATCATTTTGCGGCGCAGGTCATCCAGCGCAGCAACGCCGGGCAGTACCTTGCCTTCCAAATATTCCAGAGAAGCACCGCCACCGGTGGAAATGTGGGTAATGCGTTTAGCCAGACCCAGCTTTTCGATAGCAGCAACGCTGTCGCCGCCGCCGACAATGCTGGTAGCACGGCTCTTAGCTACAGCCTTCGCTACAGCCTCGGTACCCTTGCAGAATGCATCCATTTCAAAAACGCCCATAGGTCCGTTCCAGACAATCATCTTAGCGTCAGCCAGAGCTTCGGCATAAGCCTTGCTGGTTTCCGCACCGATATCCAGAGCCATATAAGCCTGATTCAGGTTTTTCACCTTTTCGGTTACATGCTCAGCGTCGGGAGCAAATGCAGCAGCCATTACCAAATCGGTAGGCAGCAGCATATTTACTTTATTTTTCTTAGCCTTAGCCAGAAGCTCTTTAGCCAAATCCAGCTTATCCTCTTCTACCAGGGACTTGCCCATTTTGTAGCCCTGTGCAGCCAGGAAGGTGTTAGCCATACCGCCGCCGATGAGCAGGGTATCAACCTTATCAAGCAGGTTGCTGATAACGCCGATTTTGTCGCTTACCTTAGCACCGCCGATGATAGCAACGAAAGGATGTAGCGGGTTGGTTACAGCCTGACCTACATATTGGATTTCCTTTTCCAGCAGGAAGCCTGCAGCTGCAGGCAGGAAGTGGGTTACGCCTTCTACAGAAGCATGTGCGCGGTGAGATACACCGAAGCCGTCATTGACATACAAATCTGCCAAAGAAGCCAGCTTCTCAGCAAAATCCATATCGTTCTTTTCCTCTTCCTTATGGAAACGCAGGTTTTCCAGCAGCAGGATGTGGCCCGGTTTCAGCTTGCTGGCAGCAGCCTGCGCAACCTCGCCTACGCAGTCCGGAGCAAACAGAATCTTTTTGCCCAGCAGCTTGCCCAAATGCTTAGCTACGGGAGCCAAAGACAATTCCGGCTTAACCTGTCCTTTAGGACGGCCGAGATGTGCCATTAAAATAACGGCAGCCTTTTGCTCCAGCAGATATTGAATGGTCGGCAGAGATGCGGTGATACGGGTATCATCGGTAATCTCGCCTTTATCATTCAGAGGAACGTTAAAATCTACGCGTACCAGTACTTTTTTACCGGCAACGTCTAAATCACGTACAGTTTTTTTATCCACGGATAAGAATCTCCTTTATTACAGACCTTTTTTAGCAATATAAGCAGCCAGGTCAACTACGCGGTTGGAATAACCCCATTCGTTGTCGTACCAGCTTACAACCTTAGCCATGCGAGGACCAACCATCATGGTGGACAGGCCGTCGATAATGGAGCTCAGCGGGCAGCCGTTGTAATCGCGGGATACCAGCGGTTCGTCGCTGTAGCCCATAATACCTTTGAGCTCGCCTTCAGCAGCTTCCTTCAGCACTGCGTTGATTTCTTCGGCAGTGGTGTCTTTTTGCAGCAGTACAGTCAGGTCGGTGATGGAAACGTTCGGAGTCGGAACGCGCATTGCAAAGCCGTTCAGTTTACCCTTCAGTTCCGGCAGAACCAGAGCAACTGCTTTTGCAGCACCGGTAGTGGTCGGGATAATGGAGCAAGCAGCAGCGCGGGCACGGCGCAGGTCTTTATGCGGCAGGTCCAGAATTCTCTGGTCATTGGTATAGGAGTGAACAGTGGTCATCAGACCGCTTTCGATACCGAATTTGTTCAGCAATACTTTGGTGAACGGAGCCAGGCAGTTGGTGGTGCAGGAAGCGTTGGAAATGATGTTGTGTTTTGCAGGATCATATTTGTCTTCGTTAACACCCATAACGATGGTAATATCTTCGCCTTTTGCAGGAGCGGAGATGATAACCTTTTTAACAGTGTCATGCAGATGAGCTCCAGCCTTTGCAGCTTCGGTGAAACGGCCGGTGGATTCTACAACAATTTCAGCACCGGCTTCGCCCCAAGGAATCTGTGCAGGATCCAAGCAAGCGAATACTTCGATTTTGCGGTCGTCAACAATAATATAGTTGCCTTCAATGCTGACTTCATGGTTGAAAGTGCCATGGATAGAGTCATATTTCAACAGGTGAGCCAAAGCGGTGATGTCGCCAGGGTCGTTGACAGCAACAATTTCCACCTCAGGATTGTTGAATGCTACACGGAAAACCTCGCGGCCGATACGGCCAAAACCATTAATACCTACTTTTGTCATAATAATTTCCTCCTTAATTTTAAGAGAATCTAAATTTTGCACAAATGTGCTCAGTAACAAATTAATACTTAAAGAACGGCGCTTGCTTATTACTCCTTGGCCATTTTAAGGATTTCATGCGCTGCAGCCTCATCGGTAATCAGAATATCCTGTCTGGAAGCACGGATAACCGATAAAATTGCGGCAGCCTTCGATTTACCTCCGGCAATACCGATAATTGTGCCGATGTGCTGCAAATCCTGCAGCATCAGGCCGGCATTATTAGTCATATAAACCTGTCTGCCGTCTAAAGCACAATACTGACCGAACGCCTCGCCTACAGCACCGTCTTCCTCCAGCTTGGCAATTACCTCGCTGCCTAAGCGTCTGTGTCTTGCCATAACACTGGCACGGCCTACACCGTGGACAAGAATGTCCGCCTGCTTGATAATATCAACGACAGCGCGCACACCGATATCCTCTTTAAGAATACTGTTTAAGATATCCTCGCTTACACAGTCGGGAACGTAAAGCTGACGGTAGGATGCTCCGAGCTTTTGCGCCAGGACAGTTGCAATCGTATTGGCCTGCAGTTCTACATTATCACCCAAGCCACCGCGTGCCGGTACAACCACCGTATTAGGCTGGGAGCCGGAAACATTGGCTGCCATCGCTGCCATAGTAGTTCCGCCGCTGACAGCAACTATATGCTTATTGCCATCGCTCAGCAGCTTGCTGAGAATATGTGCTGCAGTACGGCCGATTTCGCGTTTGACAACATCCTCTTGGTCCGAATCACCGGGAAGGATGACAACCTTGCCAATCTTCAGCGTATCACTGAGAGTACTTTCCAAAAACGAAATATCCTGCAGCTTGCGTACATAATCCGCCAGCTCCTTAAGAATATCCGCACCCTCATCAGTCACGCTCATGCCGCTGGAAGAAAAATCCAGCAAGCCGCTTTTCTTAAGAAAATCAACCTGAGCACGCAGTACTCTTTCGCTCAGTCCCAGTCTTGCAGCCAGAGCACGTCGGCCTATCGGCGCTTCGTGGCTCACCTGACGCAGAATCTGGTAACGCTGTACGAGCAGATCTGTCAGCTCCGGTACAATTTTCTTTTGCAGATTAATAATACTATCCATAACCAGTTACATCCCTTGACGCGTTTTGTCCCTCGTGGTACTTTTCGTGTCCCACGGATTCAATACAAATAAGTGAATTATTTGTCTATAGCTCATTATAGCATACTCTAATTAAGAAATAAAGTGCTGTATTAGTGTTTATCGAAAAAAATTTGTTAAAACCAGTCTTTGATTAGCTGCTGCTAACTTAGGCTGTTTAAAAATAGTTTTTATCCGCTGAGTTCTTCGCCGGTAGCAAAAAAAGAGCTGCCGCATTACGCAACAGCTCAAAATTTTTTTATCTGTTATTAACTGTTTCGGGATACATATCATGCATGAAAAGACGCTTCTTTGCAGCCTGCTCCCATTCGGTTCCCGGCTTGCCGTAGTTGGCATACGGATCGATAGACAGACCGCCGCGCGGCAGGAATTTGCCCCAAACCTCAATATATTTAGGCTCCATCAGCTTGATAAGATCCTTCATAATGATATTTACGCAGTCTTCATGGAAATCACCGTGATTACGGAAGCTGAACAGGTACAGCTTCAGAGATTTGCTTTCTACCAGACGTTCGTCCGGTACATAAGAAATGTAGATGGTCGCAAAATCAGGCTGTCCCGTCATCGGACAAAGGCTGGTGAATTCCGGGCAATTAAATTTAACCCAGTAATCATTTTGCGGGTGCTTATTTGGGAAAGATTCCAAAACCTCCGGCGCATAATCGCTTTTATAAGCAGTTTTATTGCCTAACAGGCTTACGCCCTGCAATTCGTCTTTACTTCTGCCACTTGTCATTATTGCTTACCTCCATCAAATGCAAACAGCTTGCCTGCTCCCACACGTTCCAAAGCGGTAACCAGCATTACACTCGCAATACCGCAGATGCACTGGCCAATCAGCAGACTGCTTGCCAGTACCAGATACGGAATATCCAGCAGTACGCTCAGCCATACAGGAACACCGAGTCCCGGTACAAAGGTTACTGCTGCCCAGATAATCCAGTTGCCGCAGCCACGACGCTTAGCCAAAACAATAATACCGGTTGTTACAATACCTACAATAAAGCCGCCGATAATATCCGGCAGACCAAGACCGCCCATCACCGTATTGCTGACAACGTTTGCCAAGCCAAACGGCAGAACCAGAAACGGGAAAATACCACTCAGTCCATACAGCGCAGTAGCAATACGAATCTGATACTGACCAAAGGCAAAGCTCTGGGTGCACATCATCACAACAATATATAATGCAATACACAATGCGGAAAATACTAATTTTTGATTACTTAAGCTCTTCATTATCCTTACCTCCTTCAAACCTCTGCTAAGGGATCAACAACACCGTTGGCAGCAAAGGCTGCCTCGCGGTCAATACAGGTGCCGCACTTATGACAAGGCTTTTCGCCGCCGTTATAACAGCTCCAGGTCAGCTCATAGGGAACACCTAAGCGCAAGCCCTCAGCAACGATATCCTTCTTCGTTTTATCAACAAAGGGAGCAACCAGACGCACCTTACGACCGCTTCCCAGATATACTGCCAAATTCATCGACTCGTTAAATTCGACGCTGCAATCGGGATAAGCATTGCCTGCAGCATCATCGGCATGGGGACCGTAGTAAATCTCATTGCATTCATATTCCAGGGCAATGCTTGCCGCAGCAGACAGGAATAAACCATTGCGGAACGGCACATAAGTGCTTACAGGCTCACCCTTGCTTTCCTTCAGCTGCTCTGCATAGGATGCGTGCGGAACACTTTCTTCCGAGCCCTGCAGCAGGGAGCATTTGCTGTGCGCAAAAATCTTCGACAAATCCATATGCAGCAGCTCTACATGATAATAATCGGCAATCGCCTGCGCTGCTGTAAGTTCCTTGGCATGCTTCTGACCATAGGACATCGACAAAGCCAGAACATTATCGCCGTATTTTTCTTTTGCCAGTGCCAGACAGGTTGAGCTGTCTACGCCACCGCTTAATAATACTAAAACCTTCATTTCTCCTCCCAATTAATGAGCGGGCAAAGTCCACAAAATATAAAAGGATTCCGTCATCTACAGACGAAATCCTTGCATACATAAAAAATACCGGCCGGCGCCAGTACATCGCCCGTAGTTTTATTTATAGACAGGATGGTTACGAACTGTCTGTTATGAACTTCTAGGATATTATACAGCATATCGCGTTATTTGTCCAGCGTAAGAAAATAGCATAATCAAAAACAGACACCGCCGATATACTTAAAGCATGTCGAGGTGTCTGTCTTAAAAGCATTACAGCTTATCTCTTATTATACAATTGCTTTATCAGGCTTTACGAAGAACCAGGCAATAGCACCGCAGATACCGGTTACAGCAGTTGCTGCCAAAGCAGCCTGCCAGCCATAGTTGGTTGCAAACCAGGCAGTAACGGTCGGAGCCAGGACGCCGCCGATGTTGCCCCAGAAGTTCATCCAACCGGATACAGAACCGGCAAATTTACCGCCCATGCTGATAACGCTGGACCAGGAAGCACTCATGGTCAGACCGAGAGAACCTAAGGATACGGAAAGCCAGAGAACATTCATCATCGGATCGGCAGTACGGGTGGAAATGTACAGCGCACCTGCACAAAGAAGAATACCTGCAGCACCGGTTGCAGTCTTAACCATGTTCTGAGACATGCCGCTGCGCAGCAGTTTATCGGAATAGTGACCGCAAAGAGTAACTACAGCCATCAGAGAAATCCAGGGAGCAGCAGCCCAAATACCCATTTTAGCTAAGGAGAATTTGTGAACCTCCATAAGGTACATCGGCAGCCAAGCCAGGAATACGTACATGATATAGTCAGTAATCAGGAACTGAATGCCCAAAGCCCAGAATTGGGAAGAACGCAGCAACTTGCCCCAGGGCGCAATTTGCTTTTCACCGGTTGCTTCCACACGGCCTTCGTTGATGTGAGCCAATTCTGCTTCATTAACATAAGGACTGTCCTTAGGATCATCAGTAACATATTTATGCCATGCCCAAGCCAAGAGCAGACCAACTACACCAAAGCTGAGGAATACATGATGCCAGCCAAAGGTTGTCATAAGCCATACTACAACAGCAGGACCGACTACAGGACCAAAGAAGCAACCATTAAGAATAAAGGAGCTTGCCTTGCCCTTTTCGTCTTTATTAAACCATTTGTGCTCAGCCATTGCGAACGCAGGATAAATCGGTGCTTCGCCCAAGCCAAACATCAAACGTACAATTGCAAAGGTATACTTACCGCTTGCCACAGCAGTCAAGGCAGTAAATACAGACCACCAGCCGCAGGCAATAGAACCGGTAAAGCGATGGCCGAATTTTTCAGCCAGCATACCTCCCGGAACCTGCATTAAAGCATAACCGGCGAAGAAGAAGGATTGAATGAGGCCCATATCAATTTTAGTAAAGCCAAATTCCTTCATGATTACAGGTGTTGCAACAGAAAGGTTAACGCGGTCCATGTAGGATACAAAGCTGATAGCAAAGATCAGCCACGCTACCTTCCATCTAAAGTTTGTCATTTTCATAGTTTTCTTTCCCTTCATAAAAAACAAATTCTGTTCTTTTATATATCTTCTGCCGAACAGTTAACAATAATGATACTATTTCTTCTCAAAACTGTCAATATTTTTCGTTCGTTTGATTTATGCGAATATTCGTCTACTGTATGAGGATGTTTGGATTTTATAAGGGAATCGAAGAAGTGCGTCGTAATAGTATATTGCAGCAATGTAAATCGAAGAAGCGAGTCCGCAGGACGACGCTGATTGGCTGTCACACATAGAACTCTGGTAAATTGAGCGAGAGGTATATCGTGTAGGGAATAGCAATTTTAGCAAATGATCATTTGGAACCATAGAAGTGTCGCAATTGTTGCGGGCGCATCCAAGAAGCTAGTCCGCAGGACGACGCTGATTGGCTCATGCGCGCCATGCGATAGTGTCCCAAAAAGCAAGCTCGAAGAGCGCAGCTGATTGGTTTGACACGAACCGCTCTGAGCGCTAAACTTAACTTATATTGAAGAATTTTTTAGCTTCGCGCGAGTTTTGCGGCACTTCGTCCTGGTTCCATGCGAAATTTGCGTTAAGAAATTGCTGCTGACTGAAACGATATATCTCTCGCGACCAACAATACTTCATTAAGAAGCTCCCGCTGCCAACTTTACTGCATAATCGTAGATTCTATCCTCAAAAAAAAGCATGTTTCGACACGCCTCGCCACAATCGCGTCTATGCGTCGCAAAGCTCCTTTAGATGTGGCGGCTGGGCAGCCAGGCCCGCTGCTGGTCATAAGATAGCTGACGGTAAAAGAAAAAAGACATGTCACATGACATGTCTTTTTTCTAACCGGC
>ERZ791902.977-NODE-977-length-15741-cov-4.177292_pt1 | contig 15741 bp, 15 predicted proteins | sample MGYA00510149_ERZ791902 | MGnify/ENA primary metagenome ERZ791902 (study PRJEB30046, sample SAMN00792060) | human gut metagenome | study: EMG produced TPA metagenomics assembly of the A metagenome-wide association study of gut microbiota in type 2...
GACGTACGACGAGATCGTCGCCAAGTGGCCCGACGCCCTCGAGAACTTCTTCCAGCATCCCGATGTCCTCGAGATCCCGCATGGCGAGAGCTTCCCGAAGCTCCGTGAGCGCGCGCTCGCCTGTGTCGAGGAGATCGTGGCCCGTCATCCCGACCAGACCGTCGCCGTCTTCGCGCACGGCGCCATCCTGCGGACCATCCTGACGGCGGCCCTGCACATGGATCTCCAGTACGTCTGGACCATCCGCCAGTTCAACACGGCCGTCAATATCGTGACCTACACCGAGCACGGCACGACGGTCGAGCTCATCAACGGCACGGGCCACCTGAAGTATACACAGGAACCTGTGGATTAAATTTGTTTTTCGGAGAAAAATCCCTTGACTTTCTCGGGACTTTTCTTTAGAATAGTTCTATGTGATGTCACGGACGAGCGTTTCCATTAGCCCCGGAAGCCTGTTTCAATACATCATACAACATGGAAAATTGATACTGAAAAAACTCTAGGGGGGAAATCGCATGAAGACAACGTTTATGGCAAATGCATCCAATATCGAGCGCAAATGGTACGTTGTAGACGCTGAAGGCCAGACTGTCGGCCGCCTCGCAGCTGAAGTCGCAAAAGTTCTTCGCGGTAAAAATAAACCGACCTTTACTCCGCACGTTGATACGGGTGATTACGTCATCGTCATCAATGCAGAGAAAGTAAAATTCACGGGTAAGAAACTCACGGATAAGACGTATTTCCGTCATTCCGGCTACCAGGGTGGCACGACGTTCACGGCGGCTGGCCACATGCTGGAGCGTTTCCCGGAGCGCGTTCTCGAGCATGCAATCAAGGGCATGCTGCCGAAGAACCGTCTCGGCGCTCAGATGTACCGCAAGCTCAGCGTTTACGCTGGCCCGGAGCATCCGCATGCAGCTCAGAAGCCGGAGAAGCTTGAGCTGAACATCCGCTAATCTGGAAAGGGAGGAACATAACACATGGCAGAAGTCATCTACTACGGCACTGGCCGCAGAAAATCGTCCGTTGCCCGTGTTCGTCTGGTTCCAGGCGAGGGCAAAGTCACGATCAATGGTCGCGACATGGAAGAGTATTTTGGTCTCAAGACTCTCGAACTCATCGTTCGTCAGCCGCTGAACCTCACGGAGACGGTTGATAAGTACGACGTCATCGCAAACGTTGCTGGTGGCGGCGTCACGGGCCAGGCTGGCGCAATCCGCCACGGCATCACGCGCGCTCTCATGGAGATGAACGCAGAGCTCCGTCCGGCCCTCAAGAAGGCTGGCTTCGTTACGCGCGACCCGCGCGAGAAAGAGCGCCGCAAGTACGGCCTCAAGAAAGCCCGCAAGGCTTCCCAGTTCTCGAAGCGCTAATCACAGCGTACAGTACGAACTATACAAAATCCCGTCAGCCATTGGCTGGCGGGATTTTTCTATTCTCTACCTCTTGATAAAATCGTATAAATTTGGCTTAAAATCTTGCTGTACTATACGTACACTATACATAAACTATACAAAACTTCGATTCGAAAAGACGGCTTCGCGGCCGTCTTTTTTATATCTTATTAATGGCAGTGATTAACTGCTTGATAGTTTTGTGAGTATACACTCTGTGCGTGATATCAGCTGATCGATGTCCTAGAATCAGCTGAATGACTTTCAGGTTAATCTCAGCGTTGTCCAGAAGGGTAGCACATGTATGGCGTCCATCATGTGGCAGATGCTGAGCTAGGAGCTCACAACGCTTCCAGACATGCTCACGAAGACGGTCGTAGTTCAGGAACGGGCGTCCGTCTCTGGGATCGATGCAGAGGTATTCTTCATCTGGGTTGTACCAGCTGGTGATGATGGGCATAATCTTGTCTGCAATGGGGATGACACGGTTCTTGCCTGCTGCGGTCTTCATGCCACCCATCATATAGTGTTCATCCAGATGCACGTTATCCGTGGTGATCTTCAAGAGCTCTGTGGGACGTAAGCCAGTATAACAGTAGACCAAAGCATACTGGACTCCAAGTTCATCTTGATGCTTCCATAGCATGCGCAGCTCTTTGGGAGTGAATGGGTGATGGATTGTACTTTCTTCTTTAGGAGGAAGCTCGATATTGGTCGCGAAGTTGGTTGCGACTAGTTCACAGTCAATAGCCAGCTTGTACAGCTTATTGCACAGCGTCTTCATGTTCTTTTTCGTGCTGTAACCGAGTTTGCAGTGGTCGAGCTCGCCTTGCATGTGCCTTTTGCGGATATCAGCAAAGACCATATGATGCAGTCCTGCTAGGCGCTTGAAGGCGGCTGCATAGGATTTGGGTACATCCAAATTGTTGTCTTCATACGTGAGCTTGCACCATTTTTCATAGACATCCTGAAAGGTAGCCTTGCTTGCTCCAAAGTCATATGGATTCTGGTGGTAATCAACTAGCGCAGCAATAGCATCGGTTCTTTTTTCATAATATCCGAGGTACTTTTGGATTTGTTTGCCATCATCAGTCCATCCGGTAGTGATGCGCACAGCAAAGGGCCGCCGACGTTGGCCACTAAGTTTGATGATCTGGCCATACGAATTTGGATTCCTCAAGTCCAACACCTCCAATCACTCTTTTGGGAACTCATCTTGCTGTGATGTCATCTTTTTCTCTTGTTCGTGCAATCTGTCCGCATAGTCTCTCTGCAGGGCAGCTTTCCACTGGCTGGCCTTCTGATAGTAGCTGAGCTCGTTTTCAATGGACTCTTGTAGAATCTGATAAGGATCTTCTTGGTAAGAGTGGATGGCACTACCAACTAGGTCAATAAAGTCTTTGATAGAGAGTTCAATGCAATCTGTGTGGGGAGTCTCAGTCTCCTCGAAGTGACGCTCTACATAGACCTTATCAGCCTTTTGATCTACACGTACTTGACAATGAGGTGATTGATTCACCAGTTGCATGTATTGTCCCAGCTTAGATGGTGAAAAGCCAAGGAGATCATCAATGCTGCAGTTCAACACAGATGCAATAGCCATCAGGGCCCTTGCCGTTGGCTCTCGGTTGTTTGTTTCATAATATCCTAGTGATGATGTGGACACGCCGGTAGCCTTTGAAAGCTCTTGCCTGGAAATATTCTTCTCTTCACGTAGACGCTTTAAATTTTCAGAAAATGGGATCATAATATCATCCTTTACGCTAATTGTGGTTTTTAAAATGTAAATACCACAAATGTGGAGATTTTCTATTGACATTATACCACAAAGAATGTAATATACAAAGTGTAACCACTATAGTGGCTACAAAACACTATTAGGAGAACAAAACGAATAATGTCCATAATATTATAGTATATCTACTATAATATTAAATTATGCATATTCTATATCAATATGTACATCATATAGATACATCTGTATTTTTTAAATCTGCAAAAACATAAGAAATTTTCACTCCCCATATTTGGTACTATATGAACAGGTAAAGGGAAGTAAGAAATACCAAGGGGGGATGTCGATTTACCTGCCCATTCTGGGCAGATAGCATAATCTGTCCATTTTGGACAGCTAGTAGATTCGTCACGAATATTAGTGGTCCAAATTGGACATGTCATCAGAGTGACCTTACCTGTTGCAATGTTGTGCTTGGAGTAATATGTGCATACTTAGCAACAAAAGGCGAAAAAAAAGAGGATGATTTTGATGTATCCTTATTTCAAATTCCGGATATAAAGAAACTATTGGAGGTGATATCATTATGCGCATAAAAAAGATTCCACTTCAGCTGGCAGCAGAGCTCATGGATAAAAATTACAGCTTTGTCAGGATTGGTCTTCAGAGAGGAATTTTGCCATTTGGGTCTGCGATTAAGACACATGAAGACAATGTATATGGGCGGTATACATACTACATTAGCCCGCGATTATTCATGGATTATACCGGCTATACAGAAGACGATATAGTTGCAGCAGCAAAGGCGGGAGGATATTCATTAAGGCGATTCGAGAAGGATCGTCAGCTATAAAAACAAGGGTGGGCTGTATGGTCTGCCTTGTTATCCTGTATAAGCGAGGTGAAGAAAGCGTGGAAAAAGAGCAAGATCAAATAGCAAGCGGATGGAAAGCCCTCTTAGTAGACACGGCCCTGACAGATGCAGAATACAGATGCTATACCTTGATTGTAACGCTGTCTTATGCACAAGGCTATTGCTTTATGTCGAACCGCAAACTAGGAGAAAGCCTAGGGAAGTCCATCCGAACTGTACAGCGAACCATTGACAGCTTAAATACAAAGAGTTATGTGCGCGTCCATACATACACAGATGAGAATGGAAACACTAATCGAAAAATTATACCATTAGCCTATGTCAAGAATGTCAGGGGACATGTCAAATTTGACACGGGGGGCATGTCAAATTTGTCGCAGACCCCATGTCAAAAATGTCATCCAAATAATACAAGTATATATAACAAGATGACTATATGTGCAAATCAAGATTTGCACGCCTCTGCATCTTCTCAAAAGAGTGAGAGAAAGAAGGCAGGTCATACAGCCCTTGACGAGCTGTTCAACCAGTTTTGGCAGGCATATCCGAAAAAGAAGAGCAAGATCATAGCGGAAGAGGCTTTCTGCAAGATCAAGAATCTGAATGACCTCTTTCCTGTCATGATACAGGCTTTAGAAAGGCAAAAGGCGTCGAGACAATGGCAGGAGGATGACGGCAAATATATTCCGTACCCGGCAAAGTGGCTGAATGAAAGGCGTTGGGAAGATGTGGAGCAAGTGGAAGTACATCCTGTAGCACAAGGCGTCCGTCTTACACAGGCCGAGAGAGAACGGCAGGACGAAAGGCGACGGGAAGAGAGCGAACGGCGTATGAATGAAGCGTTACGACGTATAGAGCAACAAGAGAGGGCGGGAGCATGACTAGAGAACTATACAGCCTAGAAGCAGAACTGGGAATACTAGGTGACATTCTTATCAAGCCTGCAATCATCAACTATGTGAGCGGTCTTGTATGTCCAGATGACTTTTACAGGGCGGCACACAAGACAACGTTCGAGATCATGCAGGATATGGCTATCGAGGGAGTGAGCATTGACCTTGTGAATCTTGCCGAGAGGTTACGTAAGGCAGGCAAACTGGATGCCGTGGGCGGCGTTCCCTTTGTAACGAATCTAGGACAGGTAGAAGCAACAACAGCGGGGATAGATGACTATTGTCAGACCGTCAAAGACTACAGCAGACGGCGGCAGATTGTCGAGTTAGCGCGTCAGGCAATAGGTTCAGCGAGTGACACGGGCAAGAGAATAGAAGAAATCGAAGGGAGCCTGCAAGCGGCCTTGATGGAAGGAGAGCAGATTACAAAGCGCAAGGGCTTGTATGATTCAAAGGCCCTTATCTTTGCCCTGCAGGATGACATTGACAAACGGGCAAGTGGTGAACAGATTGGCGTGAAAACTGGTATTTGTGGGATTGATGCCCATATTGGCAGTATGGAAGCAGGGAACCTTGTCATCATTGCGGGCAGGCCATCACATGGTAAAAGCGCGTTGGCGTGTACTATTGCCATTAATGCCGCGCGTGCGGGGAAAAGCGTCCTTTGGTTCACGATGGAGATGGATGCCGTAGAAACAGCAAGAAGGATTGTTTCACAGGTGGCGGGGGTTGATAACTGGAAGTTCAAGACGAAAGGCTTGCAAGGGATGTCCGAGGCTGAAAAAGGGCGTTATATTGCGTCTTATGAGAAAGTGGCAAAAATGAGATTGCACGTTAGCGACACGACGAACCAAACACCGCTTGAAGTGTGGCAGACCGCGCAAGGTGTCAAAGCAGAAAGCGGCCTTGACCTGATTATCATCGATTACATCGGCTTGATGAGTGCAGGGAGCAAGAAAAAAGAGAATCGAGTTCAGGAAGTAAGCTATATCACGCGCATGTTGAAGAACATGGCAGGCGCGTTACATGTGCCAGTCCTTGCCTTGTCTCAGCTGAATCGATCAAACGACAAGGAAAACCGTTTTCCCCGTCTCTCTGATTTGCGCGACAGTGGCAGTATAGAGCAGGATGCCAATATAGTTATGCTGATACAGAGGGATTCGCACCTGTCAGAGAATGGAACTATTGAGTATGAGTCTACAGCAACATTGGATATAGCAAAGGTCAGGGATGGAGCAACAGGGATGATAACGTTAGACTTCTTTGCGGAATGTGCATTATTTACAGACCATAGGGAATACTGATAAGATGGTCTAGAACGCGATTCTATATAAAAAGAGCAATTTTAAGCTATTTTTTCTAGCTATTTTTTTGTTACTGTAAAGATAGTTCAGATGAATAGCTGAATTGCAGTGGGAATGATATCAAAAATGCAAAAAGATAAGAAACAATCTGCTGCTTTTTATGTTATCCTACATTCTGTAGATAACCCATAGTATTTATGAAAGGGGAATTTTTATGGGAAGAAAAAAACGAGTTCCTAGTTTGCAAGAGTTAAAAGCTCAGGCAGAAGAAATTCAAAATGCAATTCAAGAGCGAGAGGAGGAGATGCAGATGCTACTTGGTAAAAGTGTCCATAATTGGATTCAAAAAAGACCTTATCTAGACCAGTCTGATGATTCTGATGTCATGGCGGATATCTACCGTGTATATGAGAATGTTCATTGGATCTTCAATGATCATTTCTCACATTCTTCGACGACGCTTAAGGCATTTGAGCGCCTGGAGGATAACCAGTATAAAGTTATTTTGAGCAATGGATCCTCATTCGCGGTAGAGGCAACTAACGGCCAGGAGCTTCTGGAAAAAATTGCTTCTCATTGGAATCTGCTTGTAAAAGCGGGGCAGGCATAGTATATCAGATAGTGGCATACTTTCTTTGTATCATCATGAAGGTATGCTGCTTAAATGTTTTTTTAGTACTAATCTACAGAGCCCTACGGGCTTACACCCCTGCAAGCGCTCCGCGCTTGCCAATTCCTTGCCGTATAAGAAGTTGAGCGTTTACGTTGAGTAAACGCTTGTATGACAAAAGGCTGTTGATGATGAAGACTATCTATAATTGTCAGCGGTCTTTTTGTTTACAATAAGGAGGTAGACATAGTATGAAAAAAAGTATGAGATGCATATCGGTTCGTGTCACAGAACGACAGGAGAAAGCCTTGAGAAAAGAGGCGAAGGCACGTGGTATGACACTTTCGGTATATCTTCGTGAGCGATTATTCCCGACGGTAGATGTCGATGATTTTGCAGAGTTCAAGGCAGAACAATCAGAAGCCAATGGACAAATCTGTAAGCTACTTTACAATCTCATCCGTGAAGTGAAATTCAGTGCAAACGTATCGGCATATTTCTATAAAGAAAGCCGTCCTGGCGCAGAACAGCGTATCAAGAAGATTCATCAGTTGATTTTTGATCAAGGAGGAAATGACAATGAATGAAGAGCAAAAACGTATTCTGATGGTTGGATTTATTATCCCCTTTGTCTGCATGGTGCTACTGTACTTTTTCCTGATAAGTATGATGGCTCATTTTATTTATCATCTTCCAGATCCTAGCATAGTTACTTTGTTCAAATATGCATTTGCAAAGTACACTACTTGGATAGGATGGGATGTTGATGTATTTTCATTTACCTTGCCGGAAGAATTTATACAAGATATCTATGAACATATCGGCCTGACAAAAGTTGTTGTGAGCGTATATCCTAAATCTGTTGATATGTTTGTGAAACCGCCACTATATCGTTGGTTTCCAGCATACCTCATCATTGCTACATCGGTTTCATTTTATAACTTAATACGAAAGAGTCGAGGAGATAAAGAAAGGAAGAGCTTGAAAAAGAAAGAGTCCATGCAACAATATATTCGTGGTGCGAGAATAGTAGATGAAAGGAAATTCGTACTCGATTCTAAGAGGCTGGTGAAAGATCCTATTGCATCTTTGCCAACAAAGTCTGGTAATCTATTAATTTCAGACTATCGGTGTAAAGGCCATATTTTCCTGTTAGGAAGTACAGGTACAGGTAAGTCGGAGACACTTTCCAATTTGTTGGGAGGCATACTGGATAAGCATAAAGATGTCAAAGTAATCTATGCTGACCGCAAAGGAGAATTCTATAGCAAGTTTGGCAGGAAAGGCGATATCCTTTTCAATCCTTATGATGCTCGTACTGTTGGATGGAGCCTATTCAATGAAATACGGTTTGACAAGAATAATCCATATGATTCCATACCAGCTGACCTTACTATGATGGCTAAGATTCTATTCCCTACTGAGGGAAAGAACGAGACAATTTGGGATAATGCAGCGGCACGAATCTTTGAATCCGTGATGTGTTATTGCTTTTTGAATAACAAAACGACCATGCAAGAATTCTATAAGTTTAATCAGTTACCAGCTGCTGATATCGCTGCGGCATTGCAGACATTACCGCGTGGCTTATCGACGGGATATGGTGTGATACAAGATCCATCTAGTAAATCTGCTATGTCTGCGTTGATGACATATACGACCACAATGGAAGAGTTAAGCTGCTTGAATTCGATTGATGGTTCATGGTCGATAACAGATTGGATTAATGATAGGACGAATTCTGCTAATTTGTATTTGAGCAGCGCTGGTTCGAATGATACGGCTTTTCTTCGCCTGATCACTTTGCTGATAGATTTTGCAGGCCGTGAGGTTAAAGCGTTTGATGACGATGGTAGTCAGAATCTGCGCTTACTGTTTGTGTTTGATGAGTTGGCGGCACTTCCTAAACTTTCAACGCTTTCGTATCTGCTCTCTCAGGCACGGTCGAAAGGAGTAGGCTGCATCTTGGCGACGCAGTCTTTCGAACAGATTAAGGCCATTTACGGCGCAGAACGAGCACATGAGATTTTTGCCAATACCAAGACGAAGATGATCTTTTCGATGCCAGACCCTGCAGATAGTACATATTTGTCTCGTGCTATCGGGACGGCAGAGCACTTTCGGACAGAGAAGAGTCAGAGCCAGTCTACAGCAGGAGTCTGGGGAAAGGGCGATGATCGCCATGGCATGAATGAGAATCAGCGAATCGTTGAAGACAAGTTATTCCTGCAGAGTCAAATCACAAGCCAAAAGACAGGCCAAGCGATTGTGCAGTTCCCTGATTTTGATGGAGAAGTAGCACAGGTTCAATTCTTGAAGACGAATCGACATCCGGTACGTCAGCCTGCCTTCATAGAGCGCAATCAAGAGCTGATATCGGGTAAAGCCATCCCATTTGTTCTGGAGCATGAGACGAAGGCAGTATCGACAGTAGAAGAAAAGGAAGAACTCTCGCAGGTATCAGCTGGTTCAGTGCCGGAGGATGACTCGAGGGACAATGGTGATGAGATGGACGATGATGTGATCTATTGAGGGAGATGAGAGCATGCTGAGCGTAGCAACCGTTACAGAGCCGATGGGAAGGACTTATTATGCGAATGCATCGGAGAACTACTACACGCGGGATGCCAGTGCGCTAGACCGATGGCAAGGCAGTCTGTGTAGAGAAGGGGGATTGCAGGAAGGGAGTACGATCCAGGCAGACCAGTTCCATTTGATGCTGGCCAATTCAGGTTCGGAGAAGTGTTCAGCTTATGACTGCACCTTCTCTGCGCCTAAGTCAGTCAGTATTCTTGCAGAGTTGGGAACAGAAGCACAGCACAAGGAACTGCTGGCGGCACATCAGGCCGCAGTAGAAGCTACGTTGCATGAAATTGAAGACAAGGAAATCGGAGCAAGAATCACGCATAATGGCGTGACGGAGCATGTCCATACAGGACGGATGATTGCGGCTAAGTTTGAGCATGACATATCCAGAGAGATGGACCCGCAGATGCATACCCATTGCGTCATCATGAATCGCACGGAATATCAGGGGAAAAGTTATGCCGTCGATGGTAGTCCGCTCTACAAGATCCAGAAGGTATATGGCATGGAGTATCGGGCGCGTTTGGCAGCAGAGTTGCAGGCACGTGGTTATGCTATCCATGTGACAGATCATGAGCATGGCTTTTTCGAGCTCGATGGAATTGAACCGGAAACACTTCAGCATTTCTCGAAACGCAGGCAGCAGATTGAGCAAGCGATGCGCGAACAAGGTGTATCAGGTGCGAAAGCAGCTCAGCGGGCGACACTTGAGACACGCAAGGCCAAGGAGCACTCGAATATCCAAGAACTGCGTAAGGAGTGGAGACAGGACTTGGTTCAGCTACAGGAGTTGCCGAGAGAACAGGGACAAGGCGTTGTCAGGCGGATAACGGAAGAGGAGCGCAAAGCCGTGTACATGGATGCTGTCAAGTCGATGGAGTTACAGCAATTTGCATGGACGCCGATAGAGCTGGAAAGCAAGGTGATGGCGCGTGGCGTTCCAGTTGGCATGACGCGAGAGGATGCACGACACTTGATTCAGCAAGATCCGCGCCTCTTGGAAGCCAACCTGAAAGGCAAGGATGCTGGTCTGATCTATTTGACGACACAGGCTAACTTGGACCGGGAGCAGAAAATATTCCAGGCGATGGAAGACGGGAAAGGACAGGCAAAAGCGATGGCGCGTGAACAGGTCCAGACCTCTCTCCGTAAAATATGCAGGGAGCATGGTTGGCATTTGCATCCGCAGCAGGTAGAGATGATACAACATATCGCGACATCGAATGATCGTTTTCTGGGGATTGTTGGTCTTGCAGGAACAGGAAAGAGCTTTGGCCTGAACGCTGCTCGAGAGGTGTTGGAACAGGCCGGTTACGAAGTGAGGGGAATGTCTGCAAGCGGTCAGGCAGCTCAGGAGCTTGCCTCTGATGCCGGTTTGGAGGGGCAGAATGCAGATGGGACTGCTAAGTGTGCAACCATTCATCGCCAGCTCAATCAGGCGGAAAAACTGGCAGGGAACGCGAAACAGGAAGACTATCTGATGAAAACGGAATGGGACCTCTCAAATCTACCATCTTCAGATTGTCCGGTTGTCTGGTTCATGGATGAGGCTTCGCTGACGGACAATAATACGTTGTCATATGTCGTGGAAATGGTTGAGCGACGTGGTGATAAGCTGGTCATGATTGGTGATCCATCTCAGCTGCAGCCAGTTGGCTGCGGTGCGGCATTCACAGAGGCGATCCGTCAATCGCGTCTGTCATATGTTCAACTGGATGAAATCCAGCGTCAGGAGAATGCGAAGTTGCTACAGGCCGTTCGGGAGGCAGTTCTTGGCAAGGTGCAGAAATCATTGGAACTTGTTGCAGAAGACACTGTAGTCATCAAATCGCATAAGAAGCGGATGCAGGCGATCACGAGAGATTATGTTGCGTTGCCTCCAGAAGAGCAGCGCCAGACGGTTGTCCTGACAGCCAACAATAAGGACCGCGTATTGCTGAATGAGCAGATTCGAGATGCTTTGATTGAGCAGAGAGAAATGCAACATGGCACGATATATCAAGTGGAAGCGCAGAAAGGTCAGCCGACTGTGGCCCGCGAGTTATCAATCGGAGACAAGATTGTGTTCCTGCAGAACGATATGCGATTAGGAGTCACGAATGGTACGAAGGGGATCATTCAAGGCTTGGATGGAGAACGTATTACGGTGGACATCGGAAAAGAAAGGCCAATCTCTTTTGATATCTCGAAGTATCGATGGCTGGATCACGCTTATGCATTGACCACATACAAAGCGCAAGGGATGACAGTGACACGGGCGTTGATCCATATGGATTCAAAGGACAAGCTCTTAAACAGTCGCAATGGTTATTATGTCAACCTATCACGAGCACGTATGGAAGCTAAGCTTTATATTGATGATCGTCAGAAAGTGGAAGCACAGATTTCGGATTTTGCCCAGAAAATCACGTCGAAGGATCTTGTATGGAACTCAGAGACAGGACGCTTCAAGAGTACCAAAAAGCGCAGCCGGATGGCAGAGCGCGCTGAGAAAGGGATATCGAAGGGGAGTCAGCCTGTTCGTTTTATGGCAAGAGGGGCAGAGGCAGCAGGAAAGCTCGTGCAAATGGTTCCTGTGATCGGCAAACCGATGAAGCTGGCACTAGAAGCACCTGCGCGTGCCATTATATCGTTAGGTAGAGAAACGAGCAGCCTGGCTCTGGAGATGTTGAAGAAGGCGCAGAGAGTGGCATATATGGAAGTCGATATCGGAGGTGTTCCTAGAAAGGAGAATGATCTTGGAGCGGAACATGCTGCTCGGCAGCAGGGGAAAGACAGGATGAGGGAAGATGAAACGGAGCTTGAGTAGTCGGGCACGCTGCTGCGCAGCCGGGCTTTCGTGAATGGAGCCAGCAAGCTGTCTCCACCCTTCGGGCTTCAATCCCTCGTGCATCGTGCGCATCGTGAAATAGCAGGCAGGATGAAGACCTGCTATTTCACGATGATGGTACGTCGCAGTCAGTCGCAAGCGCCTGGAAGTCCATACGATGTCGGTCAAAATGCCAGCCGTGATCAGGGCTGGCATTTAGCCTTTCGGACGCCAGTGGGCAGGCGGCAGGCCCGCTGGCGCAATAAGGTTGCTTTTCTTCGAAAAGCATTTTTATTTTGTTTTTTTCGCCGCCACAGTATATCACAGTCGCCCCCGAAGGCAAGGATAAAGTGCTTCGCACCACTGCGTGTCCTTGCCTTCGGGGGCTTTGTGTGATATCTGCGGCTCAAGAAAAAAAACAAAAAATTCCACACACGAGAAGAAAGGATGAGACATCATGACCAGAAACGCAATGGAAATGAGCAACAAAGAGCTTTTTGCTGAGGTGTTTGGCGTAAAGCCTGAGGGAATCCGGTTTGACAGTCTTACCGACTTGATGACTGCACCGAGGGCCGTGCAGGGGATTGGCGAGGCCAAGGCCGCTAAGGTCTATGCCGTTCGTGAAATCGCACGGCGCTTGATGCAGACGGCGAGCAACAAGGCAGAGTTCATTCACGGGCCGGAAGATGCGGCGAATATCATGTTGAAGCGGTTGCGCTACGAGATGCAGGAACAGTTCTTTGTCATTGTACTGAATACGAAAAATCGCGTTTTAGCAGTCAACCCTGTGACGATTGGCAGTTTATCCGCATCTATTGTGCATCCAAGGGAAGTCTTCCGCGAGGTCATGAAATATCCAGCAGCGTCGTTCATCGTGGCGCACAACCATCCATCAGGGAACCCGATGCCCAGCCGTGAAGATTTGAACGTCACACAGAGGCTCTTTAAAGCAGGGCAGATTTTGGACATCCCGCTTCTTGACCATATCATTGTCGGTTCAGATGGCGGTGACTGCTGGAAGTCCTTGAAAGAGGAAGGTTTAATGTAAGTCAACCCGCAAGAATAAGAATCCCGCCACATTGGTGGCGGGAAAGGAGGAAGGACATATGTATTTCAATGACATCCATGATAAGAACGAGCTGAAAAAGAGATATCGCAAGCTGGCGTTCCAGTATCATCCAGACCGAGGCGGTGATGCTGAAATCATGAAAGCGATTAACGCAGAGTATGACGAAGCTGTGAAGCGGCTGACACTTGAAAACGCTGATGGTGATGAAGAAACTGTTGACTATACAGTGGACGATGGTTTCCGAGATGTAATCAATCAGCTAATTCATTTGGACGGCCTTGAAATCGAATTGTGCGGGGCGTGGCTCTGGATTGGCGGAGAGACACGGAGGCATAAAGATGCCTTGAAAGCTGCGGGCTGTAAATGGGCATCTAAGAAAAAACTCTGGTACTGGCGTCCTGAGAGTGCTAAAATCAGACGTTCAACTGGCATCAAGGATATGAGCTATATTCATCGTCGGTATGGTTGCGAGAGCATCCGGGCAAAAGAGAAGCGAGAGAAAATGATACCAGCGTAAAGCAAAAGCGGCAAATGGCCAGAAACGGCCATCTGCCGCGCCTTGGCGGCTATGCGCCGCCAAGCAAAATTTTGCTGCCTATGCGGCAGCAAAATTTAGGGGAGTGTAAGTGACAGAGCAAAAGAAAGGATTTGCTTGTAGAGGTAAGCCAATTCCATCCATTACGCCATGAAGTTGAAGTCATCCTTCTGGAAGGCGGTGTCAATCTGGAAGGAGACTTTCTGCACGATCTCGCCGTTGTCGGTGTTGTGGATGACGAGGCAGTACTCGGCATTGCGGCTGTAGTCGCCTGCCTTGAGGTTGAAGGTGCAGCGGAAGGTGCGGTCGGCGTTCTCCTGGCTGACTTTGTCGGCGATGATTTTCTGGATGTCGCTGACGACGTTGCCGTAGGCGTCGGTGAAGTAGACGTCGAAGTTTGCGGGGATGAAGCCTGTGCCGACGGCCTCGACCTGGTAGAAGTTCAGGCTGAAGCTCATGTTGCTGACCTTGTGGCCGGAACTCAGCAGTCGGACGCTCGCGGGCTTCATGGCGTATTGCTCGGCGTGCTTCTTGTAGGCGGCCGAGTCGGAGCGGACGTGCCTGAAGTCGATGACGGGCACGACCATCTCCTGCAGGCTGGCGCCGCCGTGGACGAAGTTCAGGCCGCTGCCCTTGATTTTCAGGCGGATCTGCTCGCGCGGCGCGAAGGCCTTGTAGGGCGCAGCGCCCTTCATGAAGTTCACGGGCAGCAGGTGATCGGCCTCGGCGTCCGGTGTGGTGATGACGTAGCGACGGGCCTGCTCGATGACCTGGTCCTTCTGCAGACCGCTCCCTGCCTTGCTGTCCTCGGTGAGGGGCTTCATCGTGTAAAGGAAGCCGTGGTCGGCCGTCAGCAGGATGCTCGTGCCGGTGAATTCGTTGACGATGATGCGCACGAGGTTCTTGAGCTCGGCGATGGCCTCTTCGCAGGCGGGAAAGACCTTCTTGTCGTCCGTGTGGCTGGCCGCGTCGATGGTGTCGTGGTAGATGTAGACGACATCCATGCCGCGCACCTTGGCAGAGCGCTCGCTGCGCTTCATGGCAATGATGTCCGTGGCCTTGAGGGCGACGCTCTTCGGATTGGCGGCCTTGAGCACAGCGTCGCGGTTCGGCGCCTCGGTCGACTGGCCGTCGGCGAGTACGGCGAGGCCGCTTCCCGCTTTTTCGACGGTCAGCTCCTTGTGCGGCAGCAGTGCTGCCATGCCGAACTTCGTGATGCTCGGGAACATGGACTGGCAGCTCGTGAGCTGGACCTCGCTCGGGATGTCGCGCTCGAGCTCCTGCGCGAGCGTCGCGGCGACCTCGTAGCGCATGGCATCCGAGATGATGACGAAGATGCGGCTCGATCTTGTAGCGGTAGAACGTCTCCTGTTCGGGCACCTCCTGTATCTTGCCGTAGGCCGCGAGGTCGTGGGCGCAGTTCTTCGTCCAATTCTCGCCGAGTCTTTCTAGGTAGCCTTCGGCATAAGAGGACTCGACGATCTGCGCGAGCTGCTTGAAGCGGTCATCGAGGGCTGTCGGCAGGGACTCATTGAGGAGCTTGGCGAACGCCGTGTGGAACTTCCGGTAGCAGGCGTCCATGCGGTAGTAGTCGCTCGTGTAGGCGGCCCAGATCTCCTGGGCACTCGTCAGGTGGAAGCCCGCTGCATGGCTGCGCAGGAAGTCCGTCATATGGCCAGCCTCGACGATGGCATCGTAGAGGTCTTCGTACTCTTCGTACCAGAAGGTCGTCCGGCGGCGCTCGACGACCTTCGTGAGCGCATCCGGGTCCAAGAGGTTGTCGATGGCGTCCTGCAATAGCTTCTGCAGGATGATGGTGTCGATACAGGGGAAGAGGTCAAAGCTGCCGAGCTCCTGGATCGAGAGTTCCTGCAGGCGGTGGACGAGGTTGAGCGAGCGCGCGGCATGCTCCGCGACGGGGCGGAACTC
>ERZ791902.983-NODE-983-length-15679-cov-11.249936_pt1 | contig 15679 bp, 15 predicted proteins | sample MGYA00510149_ERZ791902 | MGnify/ENA primary metagenome ERZ791902 (study PRJEB30046, sample SAMN00792060) | human gut metagenome | study: EMG produced TPA metagenomics assembly of the A metagenome-wide association study of gut microbiota in type 2...
GCCTGCGCACCAGCCGCTGGAGCGCCGCCACCATCTGGGGCCGCAGCGCCGCCACGGCCTCGTTCAGTTTTTTGTCCATACGTTCCACCCCTTTTGTGATTCATTTCACAGCTTGTATTATAGAACGATTGCCCCCGCTCCACAAGCCCCCAGTTCCACGAAAAAACGCCCCCGGATACTTCATCAGAAGCATCCGGGAGCGCTCGGTTTCAATTGAAAATTGTCAAATCCTATGATATACTGTTTTTAATGCTGGTAACAGCAGGAAAAAAGGTGCTGTCTGCAATGCAGGTGGTCATGCTTCTCGCTCCTGGTGTGCTTACAACGCCGCGCAAGCGGCAATGTTGCTCCGGGAAACGGAACTTTTTTGATTTTGTACCCTTTCCCGGAGCCTTTCAGGCGAAGGGAGGGATGTCGAATGTCTCTGACAGAAGTTTGTGCTCTGTTGACGGTAGTGATCAGTTTGCTGGCTCTGCTTGTCACCGTTGCAAAAGCCGCATTTGATGCTGGCTGGAAGATTTCTCACGAGAAGAGCGATAAAAACAAAGAAGATTGACCGCCACAGTTCCCCAACTCAAACGGTCAATCTTTTTTGATCCACTAGAAACGGGAAGCTGACCAAACATTGCTCGTCAGCACCTTTTCTATTTGTAGTATAGTCAATTTTAAACGATTTGTCAAGGGATTATCCACCACTGTCAAACTGCCGTATTTTTTGTTCCACAAGCCCCCAGTTCAGTGGAAAAGGCTTGACCTCTAGCAGTAGGTACGTTATCATGTATATTAAGAGGTGATGCACGATGACGACCACCAAGGATGGCAACGCTGTCCTGCTTCCCGAGGAAGATTACAGCGGCATTGTGGAAACGCTTTATCTCGTCTCCATGCCGGGAATGCGGGAAAAGCTCATGGCGGCCAAGGCCGAACCACTGGAAGATTGTGTTGACGAATCGGCTGTGGAATGGCAGCCATCAAGATTTTAAGCCTTTGGACACATTACGAAAGATGACCCGAAAACGGACTGTTTTGCAGTTCGTTTTTTTTTTTTTTTCAAATTTTTTTGAAAAAGGGTGAAAGGATTTCGCGCGGCGTGTATTTAAGGAAGTAAGAGCATCCATTTTTGCCGGAGCTCCACTTCCGGCCCAAAGAAAGTGAGGGACCCCCTATGAAGAAACGACTTATCAGCCTTCTGGTGGCGCTGTGCATGGCGGTAACGCTCCTGCCTGTGTCGGCAATCACAGCATGGGCGGAGAAAGACGGCCAATTAAAAATTGTAGATGGCTATCCTGTCGGTTCCGGTAAAAACCATGATGAAGATTGTTCTGGTGATGGCTGGAGCTATGACGGTTCTACACAAACGCTTGACCTGCATCCTGACAGCCCGACAGAATATGATTTTTTTTCAATTATTTCCGGCTATGAACCTATCACCAAATGTAAACTCACGATTGGAGAAGATGCAATCATTGTTGGGGGAATTTTCGACAACACTGTGATAAATAACGGAAAAATCAGTGGCGGTCAATTTTCTTCTTCCTCTTCTCTCACAAATCATGGTACTATTACCGGCGGCCTTTTTTCTTCCGTTTCCAATGAATCTGACGGCAAGATTGAAAATGGCACGTTTAGATCTACCGTTACCAACAACGGCACCATAAAGGGCGGCATTTTTGATAAAAAACCAGCGGGTGACACTGTCGCTAGCGGCTATACCTTGAATGTGAATTTCCCGGAGAATGGCAGCTATGAGTGTATCGATGCAGGAATCAATTATTTCGGCAACAGCGGTTATGTCATTCCCAATTCCGACCATAATACCAGCATCACCATCCATATTTTTTTCCTTAACCGTCAAGCAATATTATTTCCTATTGATGTTACATTCGGAAACACAAACGACACACATTGTTTGTTAGAAGATTGGGCACCAAGTGCAAGATATTACGATGATGGTACGGGTTATTTTTCTGTCACTTTCACCGCACCACCCGCCAATGCGGCCACCGTTACCCTGAGCAAGCTGACCCGGCTGGTGATCGACGAAAACGGCTACCCCGTTGGCACCGAAGGCGGCACCCGGGATTACAGCGGCAACGGCTGGAAGTTTGAGAATGGCACGCTGACGCTGAAAAGCGACAGTTATGATTTCTCCGGTGAGAAAAACGCACTGCGCCCCCTGAACCCGAATGTCCACTTGGTGGTTGAATCCGGTGCAACGCTGACCGGCGGCGCATTTGCGAAAGAGCCCAAAGGTGCAGGCACATTCAAAACAGTCACCCTGAACGGAACCGGTTCTATCACAGCAGTCAATGGTCTTGCGTCCGATTGGGGCAACACGCTTTATGCAGTCAAGACCGGGAATAATACCATTACCGCCAGTGAACCTATCCTTGATATCAACCGCATTTTATTGGAAAACGATGATCCTATATATCCTCCGGATTCTTCCAACAAAAAAACCGTGTGCATCAATATAGAATTTCTTAATTCTGTGAGTGCTCTTGATCCGGAAGCGGATATCATACTGAACCAGGCTTCTTACGATTTGCCCCTTATCATGGACAGTGATGGCACACCGGTTATAGGCAATGCTCCTTTTGAGCCCAATGGCAATTATTATAATTATTGTGGTGACGGCTGGAAAGTTAATAAAGCATCCGATGGCATGAGCCAAAGCACACTGTATCTGACCGGCGGAAAAACCTACAACTTCCGATTTACCGACCCCGTCAATAAAATCGGCCCGTTGGATGCAGTGAACTGCGGCATTGTCAATGAATATGGCATCATTGAAGATGGCATTTTCAATACTCTGGTAGCAAATGGTTGGCCTAAGGGTGATTCTACTAAAACGCATAAAATTGAGGGCGGCACATTTGCGGCTGGTCTGCTTTACAACGACGGCGTGATAACCGGCGGTGCATTCAACGGAAAAGACAGCATTCTCCCCATTGGAATCGGGCTGAGTGGAAATTATCGCTCCGTTACCGTAAAAGACGGAACCATCTTGAAAGTAAACGATACGCATCCTCTTGTTTACGATAAGACCACCTATGATTTGGTGCAGGGCTCCGCATGGGATCTGTATTCTTATGCAGGCACCGTCCTCACCGTAGAATCCAATGTAGATATTACGAATATCAACGGTCAGGAAATCGGCGATGCATTCAGCAGCTACTACCTGAACGGTGAAACCGACAAGACCGTGGTGTGCTTTGAGATGCCCGACAGCGATGTGGAGTTGAACTCGACCAAAATTGTTGATCCCGACCCGAAGCCCGAACCCAAACCCGAGCCCGAACCCGAAGCCCCCACCTACACCCTGACGGTGAAGGGCGGCACGTTCACCTACAACGGCGGCGAAGCCATGACCAGCGCCAGCGTGCCGGTGGATGCCGAGGTCAAGGTGACGCTGAACCAGAGCGCCGTGCCCGAGGGCATGGTGTTCGACCTGTGGGCCATGGATGAAGCCAGCCTGCTGGGCAACCCGGCGGTCGCCTACAACGAGGAGAGCTTTACCATCCCGGCGGGCACCGTGGCCAAGGGCAGCACCGTCACCGTGGAAGCCCAGTACCGGGATGCCACCATCGAGAGCGAGCCCAGCATTCTGGGCACTGCCGCCATCATCGGCGTGGCCGGTGCAGGCACAGCAGTCATCGTGTGGCAGGGCTACCGCATCGGCATGGAGCTGTACGAGAAGTATTTCCAGCCCACGCCGGAAGAGGATGCGGTGGTCGAACCCACGCTTGAAAGTCAGATGACAGATCCGATTTCCTGAAAGCGGGCTCACCCTCTCAGTCTCGCTTTGCTCGACAGCCCAGGTTGTGGCTCCCAGCAGCTGCTTCGTGCAATTGCACTCGCACCTTGCTGGCCACTGCCCCAACAACTCCTCCCTCAATCCGCCACTGGCGGCGGTCGTCGTCGTTGCCCCCAAAGGGAGAGCTCTTGACAAACCGATATAAAAACAGCGCCGCTCCATCATTTGTGGGGCGGCGCATTTTTGCGGTTCAATCCCGGCGCAAAGGCAGGGTAAGGGACATTTTCTGGTAGGCAATGCGGGGCGTGCCATCCTCCACATGGATGATGCCGCACTTGGTAAAGCCGTTTTCTTCCAGCAGGTGCTGCATGATCTTGTTGTCGGCGTGGGTGTCGGCCCGCAGGCTCTCGCAGTGTTCCAGACACCAGGTGATCACTGCAGCGGCAACGCCGGGGTGCCTGCCCGCCGAAGCCAGCCGGTGGATGGTGCCGTAGGGCAGGGTATCGTTCAGCCACTTGCCATCCTCGATCCGGGCATAGGTGGGGTCCGGGCCAAGGATAAAGGCAAACACGCCCTCCAGCTCGCCGTTGACAAGGTAGAGGAAGAGCCGGTTGGAATCAATGTCCTCTTCCAGCAGCTCCTGCGGCGGGAAATGATCTCCCCACTGGGTGGGGTTGCCGGAATCCGCCATCGCCTGCCGGGCGCGGGCATAAATTTTCAGGATCGCATCCAGATCTGCACGTCTTGCTCCACGAAACATCTTCATCCAACCTCTCTTCCGGCAGGCCGCTGCCCGCCCTGATCGTTCTGCCTTAATATAACACAAAACGGCCCTCTCCGTCAAAGCCTGCTGCAAAGGCGGAGAGGGTCGTTCACTGATGCGCTTATGTGCGCTGGCTGCGTGCCCGGCGGTACTCCCGGGGGCTCTGGCCATACCGCTCATGGAACAGGCGGTAGAAGTAGCTGGTGTTCTCGTAGCCCACCTGGGTGATGATCTGCTGGATGTTCAGGTCGCTGCGGCGCAGCAGGCGGGCGGCGGTCTCCATCCGGTGCTTCTGCAGCAGCTCCTTATAGGTCTTTCCGGTCTGGGCCCGGACGCACTCGCTGACATACGCCAGCGAAACGCCGTAGCTGCGGGCCACATTGGAAAGGCTTGCTTCGCGGTAATTCTGGGTGATCTCCTGTAATGCCGCCTGGACCAGCGCTTCGCGGCTGACCGCCTCGCCGCGCGTTTCCAGCGGGAAATTCTTGGTCTGTACCATAGCGTAAAACCCTCCGTTGCGGCAGCGGCGGGCGGGGACAGGGGGATGCCGGACACCCGCCGCAGCCAGTTCATCAGGCTTTCTGGGGAAGCCTTTCTGCCTATAATACGGGCGGGGCACAGAAATAATTGCAAATAGCTCAAATTTTTTTGGTAAAACACCCTCTCCGTCATGGCGGCTTCGGGTCTGCATTCTGCATATTTGCAGCAGTCTATTGCTTTGATGCGGCAGCTCTTTTGCAGGAGAACAAAAACAAAAGATCAGAACATATTTTCGTTATGATAACGCCCGCTGCGGACGAACTCCACCCACTCGGCCAGATTCACGGCGTGGTCGCCGATGCGCTCCAGGTACTTGATGACCATGAGCAGATCCAGGGCGGCATCCACCTTGCCGGGGTCGGCGGCGATCTCCTGCGCCAGGGTATGCTTGATGGCGTTGAAATCGTAGTCCACCTCATCGTCGGCGGCAATGACCCTGAGGGCGGCCTGCTCATTCTCAGAGGTCAGGGCATTCAGGGCATCCAGGATCATCTTGTGCGCCTTCTGGCCCATCCTGATGGCCTGGCTCACAGCAGGGTCGCCCTCCTTGCGGACAATGACCAGATGAGGGATGATCTCCGCGATATCGGAGGCATGGTCGCCGATGCGCTCCACATCCGTGACCACCTTCATGGTGGTGGAGATGCGGCGCAGGTCACCTGCCACCGGCTGCTGGCGGAGCAGCAGGGTCATGCAGCGGTGCTCAATGTCCCGCTCCATGTTGTTGATGCGGCCATCGCCCTGCACCACGGCGGCGGCAGCCTCGGCATCGGCGGTGCAGAGGGCTTCCATTGCAGCTTCCACGGCATCGGCAGCGCTCTGACCCATCTCGGCCAGGGCCGTTTTCAGGGCGGCAAGGTCGTTTTCGTATTGTGTACGGTTGCTCATTGCGTTTTTCTCCTTAGCCGAACCGGCCCGAAATGTAATCCTCGGTGCGCTTATCCTGCGGGGTGCTGAAGATCTGCGCCGTTGGGCCGGCTTCCACCAGCTCGCCCAGCAGGAAGAAGGCGGTGCGGTCGCTGATACGGGCTGCCTGCTGCATGTTATGGGTCACGATGACCACGGTGTAGTTCTTTTTCAGCTCGCTCATCAGCTCCTCCACCTTCATGGTGGAGCCGGGGTCCAGGGCGCTGGTGGGCTCATCCATCAGCAGGACTTCGGGCTTGACAGCCAGGGCGCGGGCAATGCACAGGCGCTGCTGCTGGCCGCCGGAAAGGCCCAGGGCACTCTTTTTCAGGCGGTCCTTGACCTCGTTCCAGAGGGCGGCACCCTGCAGGGAGCTTTCCACCAGCTCGTCCAGCTCTGCCTTGTTGTGCACACCGTGCAGCCTGGGGCCGTAGGTGATGTTATCGTAGATGCTCATGGGGAAAGGGTTGGCCTTCTGGAACACCATGCCCACCCGGCGGCGCAGCTCGGTGGGCTGCATCTCGCGGGCAAAGATATCCTGCCCTTTCAGGCGGACATCGCCCTCGATGCGGACCCCGGGCACAAGGTCGTTCATCCGGTTCAGGGTCTTCAGGAAGGTGGACTTGCCGCAGCCGGAGGGGCCGATGAGGGCCGTGATCTCCCGCTCGCCCATGTCCAGCGAAATATCTTTCAGCGCTTTGAAATCCCCGTACCAGAGATTCAGGTTTTTGGCTGTGATAATGGGTGATACGTTTTCCATAGTTTTCCTCGAGATTTCCTCGTGTATTAAACCCCTCAGTCTCGCATACGCTCGACAGCCCCCCTAGTAGTGGGGCCCTTGGCATAGAGGGGAACTTGCAGTGCTTCACGCTGCGCCAGGGCCGCCCCTATTAGGGGCGGTGGCAATGCGAAGCATTGACGGTGGGGTTTATCTTTACAGCTTCTGTTTCAGTTTGGTTTTGGCCAGCCGGGCTGCCAGATTGATGGCAAGCACCAGTACCAGCAGCACTGCGCCGATGGCCCAGGCGGAGTCGAAATCGCCGTCCTCAAAGGCACGGAGGTAGAGCAGCACCGACAGGGTGGCACCGTTGGAGGTGTAGGCCTTGATCACGCCGTTGGCAATGACCTCGGCGGCACCGGCGGTGAAGAGCAGCGCGGCGCTTTCGCCCACGATGCGGCCCACTGCCAGGATGCAGCCGGTCACGATGCCGTCGATGCTGCAGGGCAGCACGATGGTGCGGATGATGTGCCACTTGCCCGCACCCAGACCCAGCGCACCCTCACGGTAGCCCTGGGGCACCGTTTTCAGGGATTCCTGGGTGGTGCGGATGATGGTGGGCAGGTTCATGATCACCAGCGTCAGGCTGCCGGAGAGCAGGCAGGTCTGGAAGCCCAGTGTCTGGGCGAACACCAGCATCCCCACCAGACCGTAAATGATACTGGGGATGCCCGCCAGCGTCTCGTTGGTGAACTCGATCACCGAGATGACCTTGCGGTTCTGGGCGTACTCGGTCAGGTAAACGGCCGCGCCCACACCCAGCGGCAGTACGATCAGAAGCGTCAGCAGGATGACATACAGCGTGTTGAGGATCGCAGGCAGGATGCCGTCCGTGCCCTTGAGCACACTGGCGGTGGTGGTCAGGAATTTCCAGCTGACGTGCGGGATGCCCCGCACCAGCACCATGCCCAGAATGCCTGCCACCAGTACGATGACCAGCACAGCCGAGGCCCAGACCAGCGCGTTCATCACGCGGTTCCAGGTGCGGCGGGAGGCAGAAGCACTGTTATTCATCGCGCTTTCCTCCCTTCAGCACCACATTGAGCAGGATATTGATGCCCATGATAAAGACGAACAGCACCAGCGCAATGCTGAACAGCGCCTGTTTCTGCAGGCCGCTGGCGTAGCTCATCTCCTTGGCAATGGCGGTGGTCAGGAAGGTGACGCTGCGGAACAGGCTGTCCGGCATGTTGGGGCTGTTGCCAGCCACCATCATCACGGCCATGGCCTCGCCGATGGCGCGGCCGATGCCCAGCACGATACCGGCGGCAATGCCGCTCCTGGCAGCGGGGACGCTGACCTTGAACCAGGTCTCAACATCCGTTGCGCCCAGAGCCAGGCTGCCCTGCTCATACTCCGGCGGCACAGCGTTGAGCGCTGTGACCGACACCGACACGATGCTGGGCAGGATCATCACCGCCAGCACCACGATGGCGCTCAGCAGGCAGGCACCGGAGGCCTTGCCAAAGGTTCTGGCCACGGCAGGCACCAGCACCTGCATGCCCAGCAGGCCGAACACCACGCTGGGGATGCCGCTCAGCAGCTCAATGGCGGTCACGACCACGGTGCGCACCTTCGGGCCTGCGGCCTTGGAGAGGAACACCGCCGTCAGCAGGCCGATGGGCACACCGATCACGGTGGCACCCAGCGTGCCGTAAACGCTGGACAGGATGAAGGGCAGGATGCCGTAGGCCGGGTCGGCAGCGGTGGAAGCCCACCGGGTGCCGAGCAGGAACCGGAACAGCCCGATCTTCTGGATGGCAGGCACACCGGAGAGGACCATGTACACTGAGATCAGGAGCACACAGCCCACCGCCAGGATGCCGCAGAGGAAGAAGATGAAGTTCATCACCGCTTCCAGCCACTCAGCAGGGGTTCTGGGGAGAGAAATCTTTTTGTTGTTCATAGCATCATTGCTTTCCGCAATTACTCATTCACAGGAACCGCACCGGCAGTGCGGATCAGGTCAGCAGCATCGGCACTGGTGGCAAAGTCGAAGAAAGCCTGTGCCTGCTCAGACAGGGTGACAGACTTGTTGGTGACGAACACGAAGGGACGCTGCACCTCGTAGCTGCCGTCCTTGACGGTCTCCTCGCTGCACTCCACACCGCCAACGGTGACCATCTTCACGGTGTCGCCCACAGCGGACAGGGAAGCGTAGCCGATGGCCAGAGGGTTGGCCTCCACAGCGCTGATGACAGCGCCGGTAGCGGTCAGCTCCTGCGCGTACTTGCAGCTGTCCTTGACATCCACGATGCTCTCAAAGCCATCACGGGTGCCGGAGCCAGCCTCACGGCCGATCAGAACGATCTCGCCGTCGTCGCCGCCAACCTCAGACCAGTTGGTGATCTCGCCGGTGAACATCTGCTTGAGCTGGTCAACGGTCAGATCCTCCACCTTGCTTGCGTTGTTGACGATGATGGCGATGCCGTCCAGAGCGATGGTGGTGCCCTCCACGTCAGCCTTCTCGTCGTCCTTCAGGGCACGGGAGGACAGGCCGATGTCCAGGGTCTTATCGGCAGCACCGGTGATGCCTGCGCCGGAACCGGTGGGGTCGTAGCTGACGGTGACACCCGGCTCAACCTCAGCAAAGCCTTCGGTCAGGGCAGCGATGACGTTCTTCATGGAGGTGGAACCACCGGTAGCAACGTTGCCGGACAGGGCAGCAGCGTTGGAAGATGCAGCAGAGCCTGCAGCGGTAGAGGCAGAAGAAGAAGCAGAGCCGCCGCAGGCGGTCAGGGCAGCAGCGGCAGCAACAGCACCGCAGACAGTGAGAAACGAACGACGCGTGATCTTTTTCATAATATTTGTCCTCCAAACATCCGGGTTTTCCGCTCCCGGCTCTTGTTTTCGTGTTCTCCTTGGGTACGGTACTATTGTATCCCAGTCGGTAAGCCGCTTCGACCACAAGCGGGAAAAATCGAGGTAAATTGTTCGGACATGTTTTTGCCCCAATGTAAAATTTGGGCGCAAAAAAGCCCGGGGTGCGGGTGCACCTCGGGCTTTTGGGGGATATTAGGATTTTTTGATAGACACAGTTTTGTTGCCATTACGCAGATAGAACACGATGCTCTGATCAAAGAACGAAACTCTCATCTTTAAGGGTTCGCCCTTTTCAAAAGTCGTATACGACGCACCATCCGAAGGAGCCTTAAAGCTCACCTGCACTGTCTTAGTATTCATTAACGGCACATCGGTGCTCGACAGATTTCCAGTAGGTTTATCAAGTTTCCATGGTGTTTCGCCAACAGCAGCAGAGAAAACCCGGGAATACTGCACAGAATTAAAACCTTTTCCTGTGTATACGATTTTAACCGTAGCGTCTACCCAATGTTCACTCTTCGATTCGCCTCCAGAAGTCACATAAGTTCCTCTCGTCTGTGCACTCGAAATTTGAATCTTAAAATCTCCCAAAATCGCTTCGTTTTCTGCCAGCTGTTCACCGCCCCCATCGCAGCCGGTGAGGACACCAGCGGCAGAAGCGGCCAGCACAGCGGCGGCAGATGCTTTCAGAAAATCACGGCGGGAAAAAATATTGCGCATCAGAAATTCCTCCCATTTCAGATCTGGTTTGTTCCTATCATCATAGTACCATATTTACCCAGACTGTCAAGGGACAGAATTCAACCCCTCAGTCTCGCTACGCTCGCCAAGTACGGGTTGCGGCTCCCAGCATTCATTTCGTGTTGTAAACAACACTTATGTCTTGCTGGCCGCGGCCCCAACAGCAACGCCCTTTATCCGCCACTGGCGGCGGTTGTTGCTGTTGCTCCTAATAGGGGAGCCCTTGGCATATCGGGAAAGTCTGCACGGATGGACAAAGCACCGTCGTTAAAGCTCGACCTCCACGCCATCGGGGCGGTAGAAGGTGACGTTCCTGCGCCACTGGGGCTCACCCATGGTGCGGCGGTAGCAGTCTGCCAGCTGCCGCACGGCCTCCTCGGGGCTGCGCACCTTTCCGCCGCAGCAGGGGAGCACCAGCACCCGGAACCAGGCATCAAAGAGATGCTCTGTCCAGCCGGTGTCCTTGGCCCCGCACCGGGCGTAAAAGCCCAGGCGGCGCACAGCCATGGCCTCGTCCTCGGCTTTTTCAGGGCACTCCGCTTCAATGAGGATGGCCTGCGCGCCCTTCTCGTGGTCAGGCAGGGCGGCCAGCAGAGCGGCTCCGATGCCGCCGGCCCGATACTGGGGCAGAACGGCAAAGTAGTCCAGCTGGCTCACCTCACAGCCCACGGGCCGCACCATCAACAGATACGCCACCAGCGCGTCGTCCTCATACACGCCCCAGGTGTGGGCGGCACCGGCGGCCTCGCTGTTCAGGATCATGCTCAGGGACTTCAGCTCTCCGGCAGGAAAATCCCGGCGCATCTCGTTCAGGTAAACGTTCGTCAGCTCTTCGGCGGTCAGCAGCCGCCAGGTCAGGTTCTCGGGGTTCATACGATACGGGTTCCTTTCTGGTAGACAGCCTGAATATTCAGTTCCTTGTCTGCCAGGATCACATTGCCGTAGCGGCCTGCAGCCAGACTGCCGTAATCATTGTCGATGCCAATGCTCTTGGCGGGGTTTTCGCTGGCGGCGCGGACAGCGCTTTCCAGCGGGACGTTCATCTCCAGCACGGCACGCTTCATGCAGTCGTACAGGCAGGTGGCACTGCCCGCAATGGTGCCGGGGTGCTCGGTCAGGGTAGCACGGGGGCCGCTGACCGTGACCGCCTGACCGCCCAGGCTGTACTGGCCATCGGGCAGGCCGCAGGCCATCATGCTGTCGGCGATCAGGATGACATGGTCATCCCCGAAGGTGTTGAAGGTGAACCGCACCATGGCCGGGTGGATGTGAACGTTGTCGGTGATGAGCTCCACCTCCGCGCCCCGTTCCAGCGCCGCAATGATGGGGCCGGGCTCCCGGTGGGTGATGCCGGGCATGGCGTTGTACAGGTGGGTCATGTGGGTCGCGCCTGCGTCAAAGGCGGCGTTGGCGGTGTCGTAGCTGGTGCAGGTGTGGGCAATGGAGATCCGCACCTCGTCATGGCAGGCAGCAATGAACTCCAGCGCACCCGGCTCCTCCGGGGCGATATCCACCAGCTTGATCAGGCCGTTTGCCCGCTTCTGCAGGCGGCGGAACATTGCAACATCCGCCTTGTGGAGATACTCCGGGTTCTGGGCACCCACCTTGTTGGGGCTGATGAAGGGGCCCTCCATGTTGATGCCCACAAGGTCTGCGCCTCTGCCGTTTTGATGGGCGGCGGCAGCATCCATCACGCCGTTCAGGATCTCTTCTGAGAAAGTCATAGTGGCAGGGCAGATGGCCAGCACGCCCTTGCCGGCCTCAAAATCGGCCAGGGTCTGGATGGCTTCTTCATTGCCGTCACAGAAATCCTTGCCCATGGCACCGTGGAAGTGGATGTCCACCAGGCCCGGCAGAGCGTAAGCGCCCTTGGCATCCACGATCTCTTCGCCTTCCTCCGGCTGTGCAAAGGGCACGATGCGCCCCTCCCGGATGGTCAGGCTCCCCTCCTCAAAGGTGTGGCGGGGGGTATAAATCAGAGCATTTTTGATGATCATATTCTTATTCTCACGCTTTCCTTCGTGCAACCTCTCAGTCGGGCTTGCGCCCGCCAGCTCCCCTTGTAGGGGAGCCTTTGGCAAAAAGATTCACTGAAATCGGCTGCCAAGGCCTCCCCTCATTAGGGGAGGTGGCATTGCGCAGCAATGATGGAGAGGTTTAATTACAGCAGGCTCAGTGCTTCCTCATCGGCCACAAGGATGCAGTCGGGGTGCATCTGCAGGATGGAGCCCGGGCACTCGGGGGTCACAGGGCCGGAGACGACCGCCTTGACTGCCTTGGCCTTTGCCAGACCGTTGGCCACCACCAGCACCTTGCGGGCCTGCATGATGGTCTTGATGCCCATGGTGTAGGCCTGCTTGGGCACGAGGTCTTCGTTGCCGTCAAAGAAGCGCTTGTTGGCCTCGATGGTGGCAGCGGTCAGGTCCACGCAGTGGGTCTCCAGCTCAAAGGCTTCGCCCGGCTCGTTGAAGCCGATGTGGCCGTTGGGGCCAAGGCCCAGCAGCTGCAGGTCGATGCCGCCCACGCTGTGGATGATCTCATTGTACTTTTTGCAGGCATCCGCAGCATCGGGGTTGGTGCCGTCGGGCAGATGGATGGCCTCGGGGCGGATGTTGACCTTGTCAAACAGGTTCTTGTGCATAAAGCTCCAATAGCTTTCGGGGTGCTCCTTGGGCAGGCCGCGGTACTCGTCCAGATTGACGGTGGTGACCTCAGAGAAATCCAGGTCGCCCTTGTTGTACCAGTCCACCAGCTGAGCGTATGCGCCAACAGGGGTGCCGCCGGTCGCCAGACCCAGCACGCAGTTGGGCTTCATAATGACCTGTGCGGAGATGATGTTGGCAGCCTTGCGGGACATATCCTTGTAATCCTTTGCACGAATGATCTTCATAATGGGGAACCTCCTGTTATTTTGCTTTGTCGTTGTCAGTATAGCATATTTTCCGGCCAAAAGGGTAGCCGGTTTGTGAACAAAACAAAATGCCGCCGAAAGCGGGGCGTAAACGCCCGCCCTCGGCGGCATTTTTACAGTTTGGGAATGGATGCGGAAGCAACCAGCCTTCCGCGCAAAAGCGTGCTCAGAAGGATGCTTACAGCATCTTCTTCAGCTCATCATACACGAACTGCACCTTGGTGCCGATGATGACCTGGCAGGTGGTCTTGTCGGGGCGGATGACGCCGGCAGCACCGGCAGCCTTCACAGCCTTCTCATCCACAGCGGTGTAGTCCTTGATGGTGAAGCGCAGGCGGGTAGCGCAGTAGTCCACGCTGGAGACGTTCTCCTTGCCGCCGATGGCCTTCAACACGCCAGCAGCAACCTCAGTGTAGTTGTTGTTAGCCAGAACGACCTTCTTCTCAGCCTCTTCGGCATCCTCGTCCTCACGGCCGGGGGTCTTCAGATCGAACTTGGTGATGGCGAAGTAGAACACGAAGTAGAACACCACGAATGCAGCGATGCCCAGAGGAATGATCATCCAGGTCTTAGCAGCTGCGGGCAGGGAAGCGGAGAACACCAGGTCGGTAGCACCTGCGGAGAAGCAGAAGCCAGCACGGAAACCGGAGTAGTAGGTGATGATGGTGAAGATGCCGTACAGAGCGGAGTACACAACGTACAGCGGGAAGCACAGGAACATGAAGCCGAACTCAAAGGGCTCGGTAACGCCGCAGACGAAGGCGCAGATGGCAGCGGACAGAACCAGACCGATGGCAGCCTTCTTGTTCTTGGCGGTACGAACCATGGCCAGTGCAGCACCGGCGATACCGAACATCATGCAGGGGAAGAAGCCGGACATGTACATACCCAGGCTCCAGCCCACGTCAGCAGAGGTCTCGCCTGCCCAGAAGTGGGACAGGTCGCCCAGGCCGATGGTGTCGAACCAGAACACGTTGTTCAGAGCGTGGTGCAGGCCGGTGGGGATCAGCAGACGGTTCAGGAAGGCGTAGATGCCAGCGCCGATGCCGTCCATGCCAGCGATACCGTTGCCAATGGCGACCAGTGCATCGAAGATGACGGGCCAGACGAACAGCAGAACGACAGAAACAACGATGGAGATCAGGCCGGTGGCGATCGCAACGAAGCGCTTGCCGGAGAAGAATGCCAGCCAGTCAGGCATCTGAGTGCTCTTGAACTTGTTGTAGCAGGCTGCACCCACCACAGCGGCCAGGATGCCGATGAAAGAGTTGCCGGCCACCTTCTGGAAAGCGATGTAGGTAGCGGTGCCCTCTTCCAGGGTGCGCACCATGCTGACCACGCCGGGGCTCAGCAGCTGCTGCATCATCAGGTAGCTGACCAGGCCAGCCAGACCAGCGGTACCGTCGTGGTCATCAGCCAGACCAACAGCGGCACCAATGGCGAACAGCCATGCCATGTTATCGATCAGAGCGCCGCCTGCCTTGACCAGCAGGAAGCCACCAGTGTAAGCTGCGCCGGAGGTTGCAGCACCGGGAACACCCATGACACCCGGGGCCAGGGCATAACCGAGACCCATCAGGATGCCGCAGATCGGCAGCACAGCGACGGGAAGCATCAGAGCTTTGCCCAGTTTCTGGAGATACTTCATCATAAGACACATTCCTCCTTAAAGAATGTTGTTGTTATGGAGGCCTCTGGTTGCAGGCTGTCCATAATTGCGTAACAATATTTTAACACATCCTCCGAAAAAAAGAAATAGGGTCTGCGCCTGTTTTCGCAATTTTGCACCAAAAATCCTTGAATTCGCATCTTTCGTGAAAAACTTTTTGGAATTATTGCGCATTTCAGAGCAGGATTTTGAAAAAACTTTTCTTTTGCCCTTTCTTCCCCAAACCGCTTGCATCCCGCGCCGGAATCGGGTACTATACTTATAAATAAAAACACAAGACCCAGGGAGGTTCTTTTCTATGGAATGGACAGATATCCGCCTGACCGTGGCCAAGGCCGATGCCGACAATGCCGAGGCTGTTGCCACCATGATCGCCGAGGGCGGCATCTATATCGAGGATTACAGCGACATCGAGCAGCAGGTGGCCGAGATCGCCCATGTGGATCTGATCGAACAGGAGCTGCTGGACAAGCCCCGTGATACCGTGATCATCCACATGTATCTGGAGCCGGGCGCTTCCCCCGTGGAGACGCTGGCTCTCATTCAGGCCCGGATGGAAACGGCAGGCATCGCCTATACCGTGGAGACCGAGGGCGTGGAGCAGGAGGACTGGCAGAACGGCTGGCGCAAATACTACCACCCCATGGACATTGGCAAACGGCTGGCCATCGTGCCCTCCTGGCAGGAGTACGACACCGACCGCGTCAAGCTGATCCTTGACCCCGGCCTTGCCTTTGGCACCGGCGGCCACGAGACCACCAGCCTCTGCCTGGAAGCGCTGGACGAGCGGG
>ERZ791902.985-NODE-985-length-15646-cov-224.023219_pt1 | contig 15646 bp, 11 predicted proteins | sample MGYA00510149_ERZ791902 | MGnify/ENA primary metagenome ERZ791902 (study PRJEB30046, sample SAMN00792060) | human gut metagenome | study: EMG produced TPA metagenomics assembly of the A metagenome-wide association study of gut microbiota in type 2...
CGTTTGAGTTTTCCTGTACCTGCTGATAATCAAGTAGGTAACAAATAAGAAATATAGTCTTTCAATGTACAACGCTGATACAACGCCAATACAACGTCGAAGCCCACGCCGATATGTATACACTTTCCCCAATACGGATATAGACCTATCGCCTTGACGCAATAAGCCATACCAGTAAAGGGATGTGAATTAACACATCCCGAGAGCACCTACCGTTGCTATGTTCATTGACAGTGCATGAAGTTTGCGAAGTTTCAGAAAGTCAAGAACAAAGCGCTAAGTATGCGCCTTTTCCATTATGTCGCGATCCTTTTCAGAATCGCTGACAAATATACAAATAATGCTTGAAAGGACAAAGAAAAAATGGCAAAAATCCCTCAATGAGGGATAAAATTCATCAAATTCCTCCCTCTATGAGGGATTTTCTATATAAAACGAACCCTAAACAAGTTTTTTGTTGTAATTTTGCAGCCGTGCTTGAAAAAACGACAAACAGGCTCTCTAACTTTCTACCAGCTGGTAGAAAGTTAGAAACTATAGTAAATTGAAGAAATATACAAATAAATGGTTTTAAATTACATTTGGATAGCATTTTTCGTGATTGCGTTCATCTTCGCACTCATCGGATTGGCAATGGGAGATACGACTATCTTCCAGAAGATTGTAGATTCCACCTTCGACTCATCCAAGAATGCCTTCGAGATTTCTCTCGGACTGACGGGCGTGCTCGCCCTCTGGCTTGGCATCATGAAGATTGGAGAGAAGGCGGGAGTTGTGAATGTGTTGGCCAGAGCACTCAGCCCGGTCTTCACCCGTCTCTTTCCCGATATTCCGAAGAACCATCCGGTGATGGGAAGCATCTTCATGAATATCGCTTCGAATATGCTGGGACTCGATAATGCGGCAACACCTACAGGATTGAAGGCGATGCAGCAGATGCAGGAACTCAACACGAAGAAGGATACGGCAACGAATCCGATGATTATGTTCCTGGTTCTGAACACCTCAGGACTCACCATCATCCCTACCACCATCCTCGCCTTCCGTGCCTCCTATGGAGCAGCCCAGCCTACGGATGTCTTCATCCCTATCCTGATGGCTACGCTCGTGGCTACGCTTGCCGGAATCATCATCACTTCGCTCTGGCAGCGCATCAACATCCTGCAGCCGGTATTGCTCGCTACTCTGTTGGGAATGTGCGCCTTCGTAGGCATCATCATCTGGGGATTCGGACAGATGGATAAGGATACGATGAACACGGTTACCACCTTGGCTTCTAACATGATTCTCCTGGGCATCATCTTCTGCTTCATCCTGGCTGGTTTCTGGAAGAAAGTGAATGTTTATGATGCATTTATCGAGGGAGCGAAGGAAGGTTTTACTACGGCGGTGAAGATTATTCCTTATCTCGTAGCTATCCTTGTGGGCATCGGCGTGTTCCGTGCTTCGGGAGCGATGGATATGGTGATTCAAGGCATTTCGTGGTCGGTAGAACAATGCGGCTTGAATGCCGATTTCGTAGGCGCCCTGCCTACCGCCATCATGAAACCGCTATCGGGAAGTGGTGCACGAGGCATGATGCTGGAGGCGATGAAGAACTATGGTCCTGATTCGTTTGTGGGCAGATTGAGCTGCATCTTCCAGGGTTCCACCGACACCACCTTCTATATATTGGCAGTATATTTCGGAAGCGTAAGCATCAGGAATACCCGTCACGCCGTAGCTTGCGGCTTGCTCGCCGATTTGGCAGGAGTCATCGCAGCTATAACGGTTGCTTATTTATTTTTCGGATAATAAAAAATATAAAATGAAAAAGTTAAATCCCATAACTTACATGCTATTATGCTTCTTAGGAATAATCATTTTTGGCTGTTTTTGTAAAGCTATAGACTACTTTATTGCTATAGAAGAGAATAAAAATGAATTATATAATTCTGATTTAAACAGCGATACGACTTATATTGAAACCGACAGTATTTCCAATAAAGATTGTTCCCATAAAGATACAATTAATAAAAATCAGAATTTTGATAATATTGTCGGAAGCCACCTTCCAGAGGGCATTACTGAAGAAGATGTAAGTAATTACATAAGCACTTACGGATTAAATACAGAAGAAATGGTAAATGGAAAAATGTATGAAAAAATTAAAGCTATAAAAAATGCCAAGCAACACAACTATTCAAAGAATAACGATTATAATTATGAACTTGAAAATAAAATCGATGAATTAGAAAAAAAAATAAAACAATTAGAAAATGAATAACCTATTATATAGTAAGAAATAATGGCAAGTTTAAAATCACTCGCAAAGGATACCGCCATCTATGGTTTGAGCAGTATCATCGGCAGATTCCTCAACTATCTGCTTGTACCACTCTATACGGCTAAGATCAGCGCCGCCAGTGGTGGTTATGGTGTCATCACCAACATGTACGCCTATACGGCGTTACTCCTCGTTATCCTGACCTACGGAATGGAGACCACCTTCTTCCGTTTTGTCAACAAGGAGGGAGAAAACTCAGAAAAGGTTTATCACACGGTATTGAGCATGGTGGGATTCACTTCCCTACTCTTCATCGCCCTGGTATTCCTCTTCATCACGCCTTTGAGCGATGCGATGGGCTACGCCGACCATCCGGCTTATGTATGGACCATGTTCGTAACCGTGGCTATTGATGCCTTCCAGTGCATCCCGTTCGCTTACCTCAGATACAAGAAGCGCCCATTGAAGTTTGCTGCCTTCAAGTTGCTCTTCATCGGTCTGAACATTGCGCTCAACCTGGTTTACTACGTCATCATGGATGGTCACGATGTGGGTTATGCTTTCTACATCAACCTGGTTTGTACCGCCTCCATCACCTTCTGTTTCTACAAGGAACTGAAGGAAGGATTCATGGGCGAGAAATGCTCCTGGAGCGAATGTAAGGTGCTCGTCAGGAAGATGATGGGCTACAGCTGGCCTATCCTCGTGCTCGGTATTGCCGGTATTCTGAACCAGACAGCCGACAAGATTCTCTTCCCTTACATCTATGAGAAGGGGGATGCTCATGCACAGCTCGGAATCTACGGAGCAGCCAGCAAGATTGCGATGATCATGGCGATGATAACCCAGGCTTTCCGCTATGCTTACGAGCCATTCGTATTCGGCAAGGCAAAGGATAAGGACAACCGACAGACTTACGCTTCGGCGATGAAATATTTCGTCATCTTCACCCTCTTGGCTTTCCTGGTGGTGGTAGGTTATCTGGATGTATTGCGCCACATCATCGGTCGCGACTACTGGGATGGTTTGAAGGTAGTGCCTATCGTAATGGCTGCCGAAATCATGATGGGAGTATATTTCAACCTCAGTTTCTGGTACAAGCTCATCGACAAGACCATCTGGGGTGCTTACTTCTCGGGCATCGGTTGCCTGGTATTGATAGCCATCAACGTTATCTTCGTACCTATCTATGGTTACATCGCCTGTGCCTGGGCTGGTTTTGCAGGATATGGAACAGCCATGCTTCTCTCCTACTTCGTGGGTCAGAAGAAGTATCCTATCAACTATCCGGTGAAGGAGATGATGATCTATGTGGTTCTCGCCCTCATCCTCTTCGCAGGAATGACCGAGGCTAATAAGTTCTTCTCCAGTGGAATTGCCTGCCTCATCAACACGGTGCTCATCCTTATCTTCGCCGCTTATCTCGTGAAGAAGGATTTCCCATTGAAGAGTCTGCCGGTGATAGGAAAGTACTTTAGGAAATAGGCAAGTACAGAAGCACTTTGCCTAAGAAAACTAAGAATAAAAAGGTCTTCGAGATATATAGAAGAAAGCTGTCGGAACATATAGTAGATGTTCCCGATATATATATAAGATCAGAAAACGCCCAACAGCTGATGTACAATCGTCGTTCAGTTGTTGGTCGGATTTTAGACAAATAACACAAGGCTTTGTTATGCTTACCTTTGTCGCATATAAACATAAAAGGAACCATCATAATGCAAGATACAAACAACAATAACAAAGAATTGCAATCTCCTTTCGAGCAACTGCGAGAGGTAGATGCCGATGGCAAGGAATGGTGGAACTCCAGAAAGCTGGCTCGTGTAATGGGCTATGGCAAATACTGGAACTTCGAACGCGTCATCGCCAAGGCACAGGCTTGGACATCACAGAAAGGTTACCCTCTCGGAGAGCATTTCGTAGAAATCACTGAGATGGCAGAACTGGGAAGTGGTGCCATCAGAGAGGTGAGGAGCATTCGCCTCTCTCGTGCCGCCAGTATGGCTGTGACTATGAACGCCGATGCCAAAAAGGAGATGGTGAAGTTGGCTCGCCAATATTTTAGTTCGACAATCACACCTGATGTAGCCGCCAAAAGCATGGAGTCATCCATCCTTATGTATAGAGGAGGACATAGAAAGGTGCAAGTGCAAGTTGTATTCGACGCCAATACATTCTGGCTTTCACAACAGAGAATGGCGGAATTGTTTGGGGTAACTGTTCCGACCATCAACTATCATCTTGAACAGATAAACGAAAGTGGCGAAATCCATTTGTCCGATGCTATTAGAAAAATTCGAATACCTTCGGACAAATGGTCAGGAGAAGTCATGATGTACAACCTCGATGTGGTCATAGCGGTAGGCTATCGTGTAAACAGCTACGAGGCTACACAGTTCCGCATTTGGGCAACAGGAATTCTTAAAGAGTACCTCACCAAAGGTTTCGTACTGGATGACGAACGCCTGAAAGGGAAAAATGTATTCGGGGCTGATTACTTCGATGATTTGCTCGACCGCATACGTGAAATACGTATAAGCGAACGTCGTTACTATCAGAAGATAACGGACATCTACTGCGAGTGCAGTTCTGACTATAACAAAGACTCCGAAGAAACCCGAGTTTTCTTCAAGACGGTACAAAACATAATGCACTATGCTGTAACCAAACAAACAGCAGCAGAAATCATCTATGACCGTGCTGACTCTGAGCGTCCTCACATGGGTTTGACCACTTGGAAGAACGCTCCCGACGGAAGAGTCATCAAGTCGGACGTGACCATCGCCAAGAACTATCTGAGCGAAAAAGAAGTAGAATCACTGAATCGATTAAGCAATGCCTTCATTGATATTGCCGAGCAAAATGCTGAAGACCATATCTTGATGACTATGGCGGACTGGTCAATACTCTTACAGAAGTACATGGACTTGAACAATCGTCCTATGCTTCTTGACACAGGACAAGTAACACATGAGCAAGCGATAGAAAAGGCTCTTACTGAATACGATAAATTCCGTGTCATCCAAGACCGTGAAATCATGTCGGATTTCGACAGACAGTTGAAATTGCTATTTGGGGACAAGGAATAATCCAGAGATTGTAAAATCCTTTGTACGTAGTATCAAAGAACATCTTATGAGAAATCAACTTAAAAACAGATTAAGTATAAACGATATTTATTCTCTTTGCCTTCAGATGCAAGGCAAAGAGAATAATTGTTTAAAGGAAGAGCTTTACCAGCTCACCTTTGATGAAAACGACCGGGTATCGTTCAATGCGCTTTGGGCTTTAGGCCATTTCGATGAAGCCAACAACCCGTGGCTCTTTCAGAAGCATAATGAACTGATAGATCGGGTTCTCGTAGAGAAGAATGAGACCAAGCGCCGCCTGATGCTCCAACTCCTTCTCCGTCAGCCTTTCGAGGAAGAATCACTCCGCTCCGATTTCATCGATTTCTGCATCGCCAAGATTACTGCCTGTTCCCAGCCCTACGCCATCCGCTGCTACTGCATGAAGCTCGCCTACGAGCAGATGAAGTACTATCCCGAACTCCTCGAAGAGTTAAGAATGGCTCTGGATATGCTGGAGCAAGAGGTTCTATCACCAGGAATGTTATCAGCAAAAAGGCAAATTATGAAGAAAATCAAGCGAAGCCTTGGAAAATTCGGGAAATAGTAGTAACTTTGCAAAGTTAAATATCAAGCATTACATCTATGAATAAAGATAATATCAACGAGTTCGCATCCTTCGATGAATATCTTCGACAAGGAGAACCTTCGCAGAAGGAAAGTGCCGAGAACTGGAAGACGGCTATCGGATTGCAGGCTGTAGATGGGCTGCAACCGTCGGCGTATCTCATAGATGTGGCTAAGCGAAATATCGAAGGAGAAATCACTCTGGATGAAACCAGAAAACTGATTGACTCTTACTATCAGAGCAAGACGGTCCGTACACCTAAGGATGAAGACGAGGAAGAGGCAGATAAGGTTTCAGCCAACATCGCGAAGATTCTCGCCAGCAAGACCTTTGCCTTCAATACCAACGGATATGTTTCCCTGCATCGAAGAATATTCGAGGGAGTATTCAAACACGCAGGAGAAATCCGCCAGTATGATATTTCCAAGAAAGAATGGGTGCTCGAAGGAGATTCCGTAAACTACCTGAATTGGGAAGACTTGCGAAGAGCCTTGGACTGGGATATTGAGCAGGAGAAGAACTTCTCATATAAAGGTCTGACGGATGATGAGAAGATTGAGCATATTGCCAAATTCGTATCTGGTATCTGGCAAATCCACGCTTTCAGAGAGGGCAACACCCGAACCACGGCGATTTTCACCATCCAGTATCTTCGCTCTTTAGGCTATAAGGTGAATAATGAGATGTTTGCCAAGCATTCCTGGTATTTCCGCAATGCCCTGGTTCGTGCCAATTATCGCAATATCAATAAAGATATAGAGTACTCTCCTATCTACCTTGTTCGTTTCTTCAGAAATTTACTTCTAAAGGATAGTTGGGTTCTCAAAAACAGATATTTGCATATCCGACCGACCGATGATTGGAAAGAGCAGCCGAACTTAAATTCTCAAATAGGAAGTGGACAGAAAAACAACTTCATAAATAAAGAAGGAGAAGAAAATGTCCCAAGTTCGTCCCAAGCTTGTCCCAAGTTCGTCCCAAGTTCGTCCCAAGTAGAAGAACTCATTATACGTATAAATAATGATTATTTATCCATCGGTGATATAATGAACCTGTTTGGATTAAAAAACAGAACCAGATTTAGAAAAGAATACATTACCCCAGCCCTAACCGAAGGAGCCTTGGAGATGAAATACCCAAACACCCCAAGACACCCCCGCCAGCAATATCGAATGACAGAACTGGCAAAGACCTGGAAAGAATGGTATGAAAGAAGGATATGAGAAAAAGGAATAAATAACATCATAATAAAAATAGAAAACAAAAACAAGTAATGAAGAAAAAAGCAACGGTCCTTATCGCCTCTATCATGGCGTTCTGCGGAATCAATACCGCGCACGCTGACGAGGGAATGTGGACGATTTACAACTTGCCTAACGCTGTGTATGAGATGATGCAGCGCGAAGGCTTCAGTATGACTTACGACCAGCTCTACAACGGTGAGAACGCCTTGAAGAATGCTGTGGTTAACTTCTCTGGCTATTGCTCAGGCGTAGTCGTTTCCCCAGACGGTTTGGTATTTACCAACCACCATTGCGGTTTCGAGGCTATCAGAAGCCACTCTACCGTGGAGCACGACTATATGCTCAACGGTTTCTTTGCTAAATCTTACGCAGAGGAATTGCCTAACGAGAATATGTTCGTCAGCTTTATGGTTGAACAGAAGGATGTAACCGATAAGGTGATGAGCCTCGGATACGAGAAACTCGATAACAAGAAGCGCGATGAACTCATCGATTCTCTGGAGAACGAGATGACTAAAGAGGCGAAGAAGAACGATTCTACCCTCCATATCACCGTTCAGCCTTTCTACGAGGGCAACAAGTGGTACGCTACTACCTACCGCGACTTCACCGACCTGCGTCTGGTTTTCACCGTGCCAAAGTCTATGGGTAAGTTTGGTGGCGATACAGACAACTGGATGTGGCCTCGCCAGACCTGCGACTTCTCTGTATTCCGCATCTATGCTGACCCTAAGACCAATGGTCCTGCTGCCTACAGCAAGGACAATGTGCCTTATCATCCTAAGCGTTGGGCTCAGGTTTCTCTCCAGGGTTACAAGGATGGCGACTATGCGATGACCATGGGTTACCCAGGCAGCACAGAGCGCTATCTTTCAAGCTACGGAATCCAGACCATGCGCGATGCTGAGAATGCACCTCGTGCCCAGGTTCGTGGCGTAAAGCAGGAGGTGATGCAGAAGCACATGCGTGCCGACGAGGCTGTCCGCATCAAGTACGACAGCAAGTACGCCAGCTCTTCCAACTACTGGAAGAATGCCATCGGTATGAACAAGTGTATCGACTCTATCGGCATCGTGAATCTGAAGCGTGAGTACGAAACCCGTCTCCGTGCTTGGCAGGACACAGCCAAGGCAGCCAACGACCTCGCCCACAAGGTAGATTTCGACAAGCTCGCCAAGCTCTACAAGGAGAGCGCAGACGTGAAATACGCCTGGACCAACTTCGCTGAATCTTTCACAAGAAGAAGCAATATCGAGTTCTCTACCCGTGCCATCAAGCTCCAGACCAACATGGAAGTGAAGGGTCCTGAGAAGAACAAGAAGAAGCAGTATCATGAGTTTGAAGATAACTCTGCAGAATGGGATATGGCGCTCGATAAGGAAGTGCTCGCTACCCTCTTGAAGAACTACAAGGAGCACGTAGACAGCAAATGGTTGCCTAAGTTCTACAAGACCATCGACGCTGAGTTTGGCGGCAATTACGCCAAGTATGTAGATTATCTCTGGGAGAAGTCGCTCATCATGAAGAAGGGTGCCAAGCTCTATTTCAACAAGAAGGGATATGAGAAGGATCCAGGCGTAAGCTTCGGTATGGATCTGAACGATGTATATGGTGATTTCGCTGCTCAGATGGGCAGCATCAACGATAGCATCGCCGAGCAGGAGAAGTATCTCTGCGCTGCCAAGCTCCGTATGGAGGAAGACATGCCTCACTACAGCGACGCCAACTTCACCATGCGATTGAGCTACGGTCAGGTAGGCGGTTTCGACCTCGGTGGCAAGCCTTCTGGCTATTACACCACAGCCGAGAGCATCGTAGAGAAGATGAAGAAGGGCGACAAGGTAATCGATTACTACGCTGAGCCTATCATGCACGAGCTTCTCTCTGAGAAGGATTTCGGCAAGTATCAGGATAAGGCGACTGGCAAGATGCAGCTCTGCTTCCTCACCAACAACGATATTACCGGCGGTAACTCTGGTAGCCCTATGTTCAACGGCAAGGGCGAGTTGATTGGTCTTGCCTTCGATGGCAACTGGGACAGCCTCAGCTCTGACATCAACTTCGACAAGCGCCTGGCTCGCTGCATCGGTGTAGATATTCGCTATGTGCTCTACCTGATGGATAAGTGGGGACACGCAGACCGCCTCTTGAAGGAGATCAATGCGAAGTAAATCCTATCTCTGAATCAACAGAGATGATATAAAGGTTTATCCTGGGATAAAGATTAGTCTCAGGATGATATAAAAAGAGCGGAAAATCAGCTGTTAACTGTTAACCTGTTAACTCCTGGCTTTCCGCTCTTGTTTTATTTAGTCTTTCTATTCTTGTTATCTTGCTGATTTTCAGTTTATTTTTATCTTACAGATTCGCAACCTACAGAATTCCAATTAATACTGCGAGATATTATTCAGCTCCTTCAAAGAAACCTGACGAGGTTTTTCGGCGAGTTTCTTCTTCAATTCATCCACCGTTATTTCTGCAGATGGATTGAAAGAAGCAGAGCGCATGTAATCAATTACACTCTAATAGAAAGCCTTGCCTTCCGGGTATTTGGCAGCCTTCTCCAAATCACTCATGCAGACAAGGACCTTTCCGGCTCCCACCTTCCATTCCATGACCAAACCAAGTTTATGATTCCGCTACCATTGCCAGTTGGTGTGCATTTCCATTTTGGGCTTGATAAGATTGTCAGAAAGTTGCTTCAATAATTCCATATTTCTTGCCTTATTTGATGTTTACAGCTACAATTATACAAAAATTGCGGTAAAAACACCGCAATTTACCAAAGAAATTGCTGTATTTTTACCGCAAAATATGGATATTGCATCAAAACATCCCTTTGATGCAGACTTTCATCTTATTATAAATCGCTGCCTAAACTACTTCTTCTTAGGACGACGGCGAGCCCAACCTTCTTCCTCGAAGTTTGGCTCCTCGCCCTTGAATTTCACATTGTCATTGTTCTGGAAGAACTGACGCCAGTCGCCTGTTTCCTCTTCACGACGCGCTTTCTTTCCGCCACGGCTTCCTTTCTCTGAGCCACGGCTTCCACGACCTCCACGCTCAGAACGAGCATCATCAGAACCTCTGCGTCCACGGGAACCCTTCTCTGCAGAACGACCGCCACGACTGCCTCTGCCATGACCTTCCTCGTCAGCATCATTACATCTTACGGTTCTGCCCTTGTACTCAGTTCCGTTCAAAGCCTTCATCACGCGCTTCGCATCCTCCTCAGGCACCTCGATGTAGGCAAACTTACTCAGCAGGTCGATGTGACCCACCTCCTGGCGACCCTTCACGTGCTTGTTCAGATACTGCATGATTTCGCCCGGATAGAAACCATCAGCCTTACCCAGGTTGATGAACAGGCGCTTGAAACCAGCCTCTGTCTCATGCTTTCTGCGACCATTGGAAACCTTGCCACGGCCTTCGCCACGGCTTCCACGACCTTCGCCGCCACGGGAGCCCTTGCCGGTTTCTGGCTTGATAATCTCAGGAGCGTTCTTATAGTAATCAAGGAACTTACCGAAGGTGATGGTTACCATCTTCTTGATGATGTCCTCCTTGTCGATGTACTCAAACTGGCGATTGATTTCAGCCATATATGGTTCAATCTGATCCTCGTCCACATCGGTCTTCATAATGTCGTCCATCGTCTTGAAGAGCTGCTTCTTGCAGATTTCCTCTGGGGTTGGCAATACGCCGTCCACGAAGTCCTTGCCAATCTGCTTCTCTATCTGGCGAACCTTGAACTTCTCTCTGGTATGGATGATAGAGATGGATGTTCCCTTCTTTCCAGCACGACCCGTACGACCGCTTCGGTGGGTGTAGCTTGCCACATCATCAGGCAAACCATAGTTGATAACGTGAGTCAGATCCTCTACGTCCAGACCGCGGGCAGCCACATCAGTAGCCACCAGGAACTGAACGGTATGGTTGCGGAACTTCTGCATGGTGAGGTCACGCTGCTGCTGACTCAAGTCGCCGTGCAGTGCCTCTGCATTATAACCATCCTTAATCAGCTTATCTGCAATATCCTGAGTCTCCAGCTTGGTGCGGCAGAAGATAATCGCGAAGATGCGTGGATAGAAATCCACCACGCGCTTCAGGGCGAGATACTTGTCCTTGGCATTTACCAGATAGTAGATGTGGTTTACATGCTCAGCACCCTCGTTGCGCGAACCCACTACGATTTCCTTGTGGTCGTGCAGGTAGTTGAGGGCAATCTTCTCGATGTCCTTGCTCATGGTAGCCGAGAAGAGCAGGGTATTTCTATCCTCAGGCACGTTCTCAAAGATGGCATTGATGCTCTCAGAGAAGCCCATGTTCAGCATCTCGTCAGCCTCATCAAGCACCACGTTGTTCACGTTCTCCAACTGAGCCACGCCACGATTAATCAAATCGAGCAGACGGCCAGGGGTAGCCACGATAATCTGCACACCATGCTTCAGGGTGCGAATCTGGCTTCCGATGTCGGTACCGCCATAAACTGCGGCAATATGCAAACCGTCGATGTACTTGGCAAAACTGTTCAAATCGTCTGCTATCTGGAGACAGAGCTCACGTGTAGGACTGAGGATGATAGCCTGTGTCTGCTTGCTGCTGGCATCAGTTTTCTGGATAACCGGAATACCGTAAGATGCAGTCTTACCCGTACCGGTCTGCGCCAACGCAATCACGTCGTTCTTATTACCAAGCAAATATGGGATTACTTCTTCCTGAACTGGCATTGGATTCTCAAATCCAAGCTCTTCGATGGCACGGCGAATCTCTTCGCTCACGCCCAATTCTTTAAATGTCTTCAAATCTTTTTAACCTTAATTCATGTATAATCAAATAGAAGGCCGAATTCACCCTCCCAGCCATGAATTAGGGTGCAAAATCCTTCTAAAACGCTTGCGGCAACCATATAGTTTTATTAAGATTGCCTAAATTCGGGTGCAAAGTTACGAAAAAACTTTGAATTTCTTGCAGATTTCTCTATTATTTCATTACCTTTGCACGAAATAACAAACAATCGAATGATATGAAAAAAGTAATTTTCACTCAAGAATGGATGGCAATGCATCCATACGAGAAACCTAATGAAGTGGATCAATATTATACGGAGTTATCCAATGAAATATACCACGCCCTCGACGATGCCTGCTTCACGCATCAGTTCAAAGACGTGGAAGATGCCAAGCAGCTCGCCCTCTGCATCGCCGGATATTTTGAGGACGTGCTCTCCGGTACTTGTATCTGGAAGACTTTCACCGCAGAATGCAAGAAGCGATATGGTTCATACATCCCGTTCTATGAGAACGAAAAGGAGTTTGTCAAGAACTCTCTCAATGAAGATGATGCGCCATACGATCCGGACGAGATCAACATCTCCGACATCAAGTTCCTGTGCTGGCACCATTACCAGCAGAGTGCCTACATCCAGGAGGCCGTACCTTTCCTCTTCAGTACGATAGAACTGGCTGCCAAACTGGTGTATAATCTTCTCGACAAGGAGTATGAAACTGCACCGGAAAACGAGCGTCTGCGTGAATTTCTCTGCGAGTTGCCTACAGCAGAAGACAAGTTCCTGGAATACAGAGACGTGTTAGCATGGTTTCACTATAACTGCTTCTTCAACATCAATAATCTCAAGCGCCTGCAGTTCGACCTCGAAAAGCTCGCCCGCTCTCCACAGGGCTTCAATGAAATCATCGCCTACTCCATCCAGATAGAGCACACGATGAACGATCGCCACAATCTTTTGGCTCTCACCTCTGCAGAATGGCTTGCCAAGATCAGCGAGCATCATCCTGCCCACAAACTCTGGACGGACATCGATTACAAGGGAACCAGAGCCTTCAGAATGATGAAAGAGGATGAGAAATTCTTCTATCTGAAGGATTTGTATGAGGAGGAAGATGATCCGGAGAAGACCTCAAAGGAGAATCAGGAGAAGGCAGAAGAAGGGAGCCTCATCAGAGTGCTCAAGGAATCTACCAATATTGGGGATGCTTCTTCCTTCCTCAGCGGCGAGAATGTGCTCGTATGCAATCTCTTCCGATTTGGTGGAGACTGGTGGCAAACCGGTGCTCTCCTCGATCCTACTTATGAAGACAACAAGGCTCAGATAGAGGCTGAGAGAAATATTCAGAAACACAAGAAGAGCATCCACGACTACAATCTGCTCAAGCAGAATGGCTATGGAGACAAGTTTGTGTTCATCAAGGATGTCAAGACGATGAAGGAATTCCTGAAGAATATCGGTTTCGAACTGCCTTCCAACATCAGTTTCCCTCAGAAATACGAAAAGGGAATCATCGTGTACGGAAGTCCTTATACGGGCATCAACATCAGCTTCGGAACCGCCCATTGCATCGCTTCGCCTGAAAACCCATACTACAATGCCGAGCGTGCAGCAGAGGACAGTTTCAATATCATCTCCGGCAACGGTCTTCCTTTCCCTTACGAGATTGTTTGCAAGCTGATAGAAAAGGGAATGCTTCCTGATGCCAACATCTTCACCAGCCGATATGTGAAGGAAGAGGGTCTGAAGATTACTCAGGCCAATATCCAGTTCCTTGCCGATTACTATCTGATGGGCAGAAAGGACAAGGACTTGTCGCCTGAAGAATTGTGGTAAAGATTGATTTCGTATATTCAAAAAGTTCACTACGCTAACGGCATTTTTTAAGGGGGTTAGCGTAGTGGACTTTTGATATTTTCCCTATTTCAGATTCTTATCCAGAAACTCCAGCATTTTCTCCTGCGCCTTCAGTCCGCAGGAATGAGGAATGTCCCAAAGCTCCGTATCCAGCAGATTATCAACTCCCTGACTCTTCCAAACCTTGTGCATTTCGGCGAAAGCATCCTTTACGCCGGGCACTGGGAAAAGCTTGTCTTTTGTGCCGTTGATAAAGAGCATCGGTTTCGGACAGGCGAGGGAGGCGATGTGAGGATAGTCGAGATACTGGCGCAATCCAGGAAAGCAATTCGCAAAACCACCATTCTCCTTTCTGCCAAAACGCCTGGTAAGTTGAGCATCCGTGGTAATCATCCAGCAGATGGAAGCACCCACCCTGATTCTATCCGACAAAGCCGAGAGCATCCACGAGCGATAGGCTCCCATCGAACACCCCACGCATCCGATACGCTTCGCATCCACCATCGGCAGCGAAGCCAGGAACTCGGTACTGGAAATATCGTCGTAAGTCATGAAGGCAGAAAGGTCACGACCCAGCATCATCATGTTGCCGGCGATGAGATCGTATTTGTTTCTATCTACGCCCTCCTTTCGGCCTCGTTCTCCCCACATCGGAGCATCAACCGAAAGCACCACGTAGCCATGCTTCGCCAGGTAATCGCCCACGTACTGACCATCATAAAGCTGATTGACCCAAGCATCTGCATCGTCCAAAACCTCCTGGTTGGCAGCCTTCTTCTTTTCAGAAATCTTCCCATCCGCATCCTGCTCTTCAGAAGCGATAAAGAAAGGGCGAATCATCTTCTCCTTTCCTATAAAGAGATGGGCGCCATGATCGTGGAGCGCCACCACGGCTGGGAATTTCCCCGATTTCTTATTCTGAGCAGAAAGCAGCAATCCAGCTTCTGCTTTAGGGTTCTTCCCATCTTCAGAATCCGGAATCAGGAGATAAGCCGTAATGCGGGAATAGGCGTTGATATTGAAGGCGATTTTCTGCGCCTTATATCCGTCTCTCTGTTCCTCGCCGAGCACTTCCATATCCCAAGCCGCAGCCGCCTTCGGAGGCGTCATCATACATTCGAATACCTTCTCTCTAACCGCCTTCTTCCACTTCTTGAAGTTTCTGATAGGACTGTTGCCCCAAGCCATCGGATAGGTCAGTTCCTTCTTCAGTTGCTCCACGTAGGTAGGAATTTCTCCCTCCCATTCATACTTCTCACGCTTCTGAAGCTTCGGCTTCTGAGAGACCTGTGCAAACGCTACAGACGCCTGCAGTAATGCAATGATGCTATATGTGATAATCCTTTTCATTCTGTTGTATCGTTTATAAGAAATCTTTTGTCCTGTTTTATAAGAAATCTATTTTTGTTTATCAGATTAGTTATTGTTTGCAAAATTAAGAAATTATCCGCAAAAACAGATGAATAATCTCGATATTTTTGCGTATCTTTGCCTAAACATCAATAAATAATGGATAAGACATCAATAAATAACAGATAAAACATCATCAAATAGAAAATAAAGACATGAAAATAGCAGTTTTTTGTTCAGCGAATAAGAATATCGACCCCGACTTCTTCACATTGACTGAAGAGATGGGAAAGTGGATGGCAGAAAATGGCCACGACCTGGTTTTCGGCGGATGTAACTCCGGACTGATGGATTGCATTGGCAAGGCAGTAAAGGCGAATGGCGGAAGAACCATCGGTGTGGTTCCTACGCTTGTAGAGCGAGGAGGCAGAACCTTCCCAG
>ERZ791902.990-NODE-990-length-15616-cov-4.582225_pt1 | contig 15616 bp, 13 predicted proteins | sample MGYA00510149_ERZ791902 | MGnify/ENA primary metagenome ERZ791902 (study PRJEB30046, sample SAMN00792060) | human gut metagenome | study: EMG produced TPA metagenomics assembly of the A metagenome-wide association study of gut microbiota in type 2...
ACTGCGGCTTCAACGGCATCGACACCTCGGGCGTCGCGACGCTGCGCTACAAGGACTTCTTCGCCACGGCCGTCGGCGCGAAGGACAGCGCGAGCTCCGGCTTCTTCACCGTGCAGGGCGAGGATGGCTGGCTGCGCGTCGACGGTGCGCCCAACGAGCTGCCGAGCGTCACCATCTCTCAAGGCGGCAAAGAGAAGACCTTCTGCGAGAATCGCTACGCGCACCGCATGGTCCACGAGTTCCAAGCCTTTGCGCGTATTTTTGCTGAGCGGGGCAAGAAGACCATCGATGAGCACCTCACCGTCTCCCAAGCGGTCATGGAGACGGTCGACGCCCTGCGCGCAAGCGCCGCACTGCCCTTCCCAGAAATGAACTGACATGCACGGACACAGCCACTCCGAATAGCCTCAGAGCTGCTCTGCGGCTGTTTTTCAATCCATTCATTGTGCCCAACTCGGTTTGGAGAATCTATTTTGCAACGCCAAGAAAATTTGATACAATAGAATCAACAGAAGCAAAGCAATCCACGAGAAATATACGCATGAAAGGAATATCTTATGGCAACTGAAAACGAAAAAGAAGATCTACTGCTGCTCGATAAGCAGCTCTGCTTCCCGCTTTACGCCTGCGCGCGCAAGGTCGTCGCGGCCTATCATCCCTTCCTCAAAGCCCTTGGGCTGACCTACACCCAGTACGTCACGATGATGGTCATCTGGGAGAAGAAGGAAATCTCCGTGCACGAACTCGGCGACATCCTCTACCTTGACTCCGGCACCCTGACGCCCGTGCTCAAGAAGCTCGAAAGCTTCGGCTACATCGAGCGTCACCGCAGCACCATCGACGAGCGCGTCGTCGAGGCCCGCCTGACCGAGAAGGGGCAGGCCTTCAAAGAGGAAGTCAGCAAAGTCCCCGAGCAGATGCGCTGCTACCTCAGTGAACGGAATTTGAACTTCACCCCCGATGAAATCACTGCCTTCAAGGGCGAACTCTACAAGATGCTGGACCACCTAGTCTAAACCAAAAAGTCCAGCGCTGGACTTTTTGCCGTACCGTCAAAGAGAGCCTGTCTGCAATGCATACGTTGCAGGCAGGCTCTTTTTTCACCAGATGCCCAGGAATTTCCACCAGAGACCGCCGATACCGATCCAGATGGCGAAGTTGATGACGGAGCAGAGGAAGCTGAGGCGCCACCGGTCGAGAAAATTATTAGTGAATTGCCGTAATATAAGCAGGAGATTAGATATATATATAGAATGGATTAAATAGCAAAAAATAAAAATCTCAAAATTGGTAACAAATATGGGGAGGTAATCTTATGAGACTGAAGAAAATAGCAACGAGTATCGCAGTGACTTTTGCTTTTGCTGTTGGCATTTCGCTCTGTCCGACAAGCGGGAGTGATATCTTAGGATCGAATACAGCCTTTGCTGCTGATCGGTACATATGTGATGACGAAGGAGATGATGATCATCCACATATCTATTTAGTAGAGGAAAGTGTCAACGAGCATCGCAGTACCTATAGCGATGAAATCAAGGCAACATTTAAATTTGTTGACAGGAACACGCAACGACTGCTTTATACAGAACATATTAACTTTATATTTGAAGAAGGGAGCCCGGCACAGTACCAGATTAATGGGCATCGTCCCTCTTATCTTTATCTTGGACCGAACGAATTTAAGCCCATGTTAAATGCTTGCAAAGAAGTATTGCGTAATCGTTAAGGCAGAGAATATGGGTCCTCAAGATTATTGTCGTATTTTCAATATATATTGTTGAGGTATAATATGATGAAGAAATTTTTACTCTCAATGCTTCTGGTAGCGATTACTGTTATTGGTTCTCAGTTCATCGGAACATCCGCTGCATCTGCACAAGATATTTGGGCTGCAGAAACTAGTAATGGATATGAAGTCTATGTTATCAGCGAATCTGTACATGGCAATTCAGGGGATATTTTCTGTCGTACTAAATATGTGTACAACGGTCAGCTAGCATATACAAAGAATTTTGAATTTGCTAGCAAGGGCAATAGATGGTATGAGATTATCAATAATCACGGTACTTATATTACACCGGGGACTGTTGCCTACAATATCATGTCAGTTGCTGCAGAATATCTCTGAGAAGAGCACTTGAGTCAATTAACTACATGTCAAAAAGAAAGGAATGACCGTTTGTGAAATTATCATTGCGGAAACTAACTACGGCTTGCTTAGCTACTGTCGCTATCTTTGCTGGTTTACAGTTGATGCAACCTTCCATAGTAGCAGCGTCTCCATGGATTGACCTGAACTATGATGGGGCTCACAGCTATTGGAGCGTTGATAAGGGATCTGTATACGGACGTGGCACATCTAGTTCACCTCTCCAGATTCATTCCGAACATATCGATGATCGTGGCGGTGGAAATGCTATTGGTACGCGGTATTACTCGTTTAAACAGGAAAACGGTGTATGGAAGTTCCGCTATTATGGCTACACTGGCAAAGGTGGGAAAATCCCATATACAAGCTGGCGGCGTGTTTCTAGTGACCAGCTGGCCAATGACATTCTCTACATCGCATTGAACTGAGTTCATCTCAAGAAGCAGGTCTTGTCCTAAGGGACAGGACCTGCTTCTTTCATCAAAGACAAACTTTCTTGAGCAATTAGCAGGGATATGGCCTAGTCAAAGCGAATTGTTATTAATATATAAACAAAACGTGGCGCGTCTTGCCGGGGGATTCGGGGCGCGTGAAAGGGAGACATCGGCATGGACGCGGAGCCAATCAAGAAACAACTGCATCGCTATTACGATATGATTGCGGGAGGGGTGTGCCTGGTCCGGCAGAGCGCGGAGGAGCAGATCCTCTTTGTGAACAAGGAGATGCTGAAGCTCTACCAGTGCAAAACGGAGCAGGAGTTCTACCAGCTGACGAAGGGGCGCTTCGCGGGGCTCATGGAGGCGGACGACTACATGCCGCTCGAGGCCCGCATGAACAGCCGGCACGGGGAGGCTGCAGAGGGATATGCGTTCCTTGCCTTCCGCTGCTACACGAAGGAGGGCGTCTACCTCCACGTCGAGGGGACGTTCCAGAATGGCACGGTGCCGGGCTTTGGCAAAGTCTGGATGCTGAACCTCGTCAACAAGGAGCGCAGCATGGCCGTCAGTGACCTCGACCCGGTCACGGGCCTTCTGAACATGCACGCGTTCTATCAGCGCGTGGAGAAGAAGATCGATGCGCAGCGCGCCAAGCGGCAGCCAGACGACACGGGCATGCTCTACTGCCCGGTCTACCTGAATCTCACGAACTTCAAGGTCTACAACGAGACGCACGGCCTCTACGAGGGCGACCGCATGCTGCGCAAGATCGGGCAGATACTCAAGAGCAAGTTCCCCTCGTCGTATATCACGCGCCTCTCAGGCGACAACTTCGCGCTCTTCGTGCCGCGTCAGGGGCTCGAGATCAAGATTCGCGACCTCTGCCAGGCGGTCAACAATGAGATTCACCTCCCCAATACCACGATGAAAGCTGGTATCGGTTCGTTTGACGAGGAAGCCGGCACGCGCCGCCGCGTCATCACGGCGTATTTCGACCAGGCGAAGCTCGCCTGCGACAGCATCAAGAAGGATGCGACGCGCTTTGCCGCCTTCTACCACGACTCCATGCGCCGGAGCATGGCGGACCGCATCTTCATCCTCGACAATCTCGATAAGGCCATCGAGCAGGGCCACATCCAGGTCTACTACCAGCCGGTCATCCGCACGATGACGGGCAAACTCTGCGGCTGTGAGGCGCTGGCCCGCTGGATCGACCCGGTCAAGGGGACGATCTCGCCCGGCAGCTTCATCCCCGTGCTCGAGGAGTCGCGCCTGATCTCGCGGCTCGACCGCCACATCATCGAGGAGGTCGCCAAGCTCCTTCGCTACCAGCTCGAGAATAAGATTGCGATGGTGCCGATCTCCGTGAACCTCTCGCGCTACGACTTCATGCTGATGGACCCGCTCGCTTTCGTCGAGCGCATCGTCGAGCAGTACCACATCCCACGCTACTACCTGCGCATCGAGGTCACGGAGTCGGTGCTCGTCAAGAACCGCCATCTGCTCATCGACAAGCTGCAGCAGTTCCATCAGTCGGGCTATCAGGTCTGGCTCGACGATTTCGGCAGCGCCTATTCCTCGCTCAACGTTCTGCAGAACTACGAGTTCGACGAGCTCAAGATCGACCAGGGCCTCTTGCGCTACTTCAACGAGGACAGCCGGAAGATCATCCGTTCCATCGTCCTGATGGCTAAGGAGATGGGCATCCACGTGCTGGCCGAGGGTGCGGAGACGAAGAAGCATGTCGACTTCCTGCGCTCCATCGGCTGCGAGAAGATCCAGGGCTACTACTACGGACGCCCCATGCCGTATGAGCTCCTGCGCGAGCACTGCAAGAAAAAGGGCTGGCTCCTCGAGACGCTGTCAGAAGAACAGGCCTGCGATGCAGCAGGCCTTGTCAATCTCATCACAGATGCTCCGGTCGCCATCTTCCAGTACCGCGAAGACGATGCCCAGATCATCAGCGCGAACGATGCCTACCAGAAGGTCCTCGCGACATCTGGCACGAGCAGCCGCGAGGAATTCAACGAGAACATGCGGACGGCAAGCTACCCCATGCGCGAGAAATTCATGACGCTGCTCGCCAGCGCTGCCCACAGCGTCCGCGAAGAGCACATGACCTTTGTCGAGAATGGCCAGTACCTGCGCCTGAACGCCCAGAAGATTGCCGCTACGCCGGATTTCACGCTCATGCTCGCACGCCTCGCCAACATCACCTACGACCAGGACCTCACGGCCTTCCACCAGTACGAGAACGTCTTCCGCAACCTCATGCTCGTCTACGACGGCATCTACTTCATCGACCGCCAGCGGAAAGCGCTCTACGTCATCGAGAGCATGACGTCCCTCTGGCAGGCAGGTGACGTCGTCGACGACCTCAAGAAGATGGCCGACACCTATGCCCGCCACTACATCCATCCCGAAGACCGCGCCCGCTTCCGCCGCTTCCTGGACCCGGCTGTCATCTACCAGCAAGCCGAGCGGTCGGGCCGCTCTGAGGCCATTGAGATGTTCCGTGTCAAGCGGCCCGATGGGCGCTTTGTCTGGATGATCTTCGATGCGATCGTCATCTACAAGAGCACGGCCAAGGACATCCTGATCTGCGTGCGCGAAAACATCTGGGAACGCCAGGAGAACCTTCACGCCCTGCTGCCAAAATTCCTGCCCTACCTGCAGCCGTCCGAGCAGTCGTCCCTGCACGAGGCCGCTATGCTCTGGCAGGCCGCCTGCAACTTCTCATCCATCCCCTTCTACTGGAAAGACAATGAGCGGCGTTACCGCGGCGTCAATCCTGCCTTTCTCGACTATTTCGGCTTAGCGGATGCCGAAGCCATCCTCGGCAAGACCGACGCGGAACTCGGCTGGTGCCTGCAGGACGAAGAGGAAGAGCAGGCCGAAAAGGAGATCCTGCAAAAGGGCAAGACCTGCCGTGACTACCGCACCTTCGTCCTCGTGCACGGCATCCCACAGCGCATCTCTCTATCCGCCTTTCCCGTCTACCAAGGCGGGAAGATCACAGGGCTGCTCGGCTCCATTAACGTCAGAGACACCGCCACAGAGAAGCGCGAGCTGGAGAGCCTCGGCATCCTCGACCGCGATACGGGCTTCCTCGGGTTCCGCGGCATGACGATGGCTGGCATGCGCCTCGAGGACGACCGCGTCCGGCGTGGGGAGGACTATCTGGCCACAATCCTGCAGGTCCCCGAGATCAAGGCACTCGTCCACCAGTACAGCCGCGAGACACAGCAGCAGATCCTTTCGGAGATCTGTACGGCCATCCGGGGCCATGCGCCAAAGTCGGCCATCTTCTGCTACATCGGCAGCGGCGTCTTCTGCATCTTCAGCAAGGCCAAGTACACCGATGCCTTGACGGAGCGCCTCAATGCACTCAAGAGCACCGTCGAGAGCATCACCTCAGTCGCGGGCTACAGCTGCACCCTGACGCTGACCGCCACGACCATCCGCGGCTCAGAGGCCAAGGGATTCAACACGCTGCTCTACCTGCTCGCCAAGCGCCTCAACGACGCCATCTGCCAGCGCTGGCCATTTGAGCGCCCCAGCGGCGACAGCATCCAGATCAGTATGGCCCAGCTCAAGGAGGCAGAGGATGGCATCTCCCTCATCGACATCGATACCTACGACATCCTCTATTTCAATCCCGCACTGTTGCACATGCTGAAATTGCCGGTCAGCCCCGATTCGTATCGCGGCAGGAAGTGCTATGAGCTGCTGGCAGGGCGCGCTGCCCCCTGCACGGACTGCATCAATCACACCCTGCAGCGCTATCACCTCCACACCTGGAAGCGCAGCGCGTACTTCACGAGCGGAACAATCCTGCAGCGCGACATGCTCGTGCCATGGAAAGGCAAGAATGCGCGCTTCTCCATCATGACAAACCTTCAGCACTACCAGAAGGATCTCGAATCCGAGAAGAACACCTTGCTGCGGCGCGAGGAAGTCATCAACGACATCATCACCATCGGCATCCAGGAGCCCGACCCCGAAGAAGGCATCCGCAAGATGATGGCAAGGATTGGCGAGACGCTGCAGGCCGAGCGCTTCCTGATCTTCGAGGAGAGCGGCCACGGGACCGTCAGCAGCACCTACGAGTGGCGCCGCGACACCGCCGAATCCGTCATGAAGGACACGCAGAACGTCCCCATCGCGAGCCTCAAGCCGCTCTACGACCACTTCGAGCACAATCACATGCTGATCCTGCACGAAGTCGAGCCGTTCCTGCAGCTCCACCCCGACTTCCAGCCCATGATACAGGGCCTCACGAGCCTCGTCTCCGGCCACCTCATCCAGTCGGGCCGCTCCCTCGGCTTCACCGAAGTCGTCAACCCCGCGTCGGAGTCCTTCTCTTCCGCGACCTTCCTGCTGAGTTCCCTGACGAGCGTCCTCGCCATCATGCTGCGCAACCGCGACATGATCCACCGGCTCGAGACCTACAGCTACCGCGACCAGCTCACAGGCGTCGGCAACCGCCGCGCCCTCTTGTCCTTCATCCGCACGATACCCGACGGCACCTCGCTCGCCTTCTTCTTCGGCGACATCAACGGCCTCAAGGTCGAGAACGATACGAAAGGCCATGAGGCCGGCGACCTGCTCATCAAGAAAGCCGCGACCGTCCTCATCGCCGCCGCAGGCCCCGAGCGCGTCTTCCGCATGGGAGGCGACGAATTCCTGCTCGTCGTCGAGAACATCACCAAACAGGAAGCCGACGCCATGCTCAAAGAGCTGCGCGCCACCTACGCCCGCCAGCACGTCAGCGTCGCCATCGGCTGCACCGTCCAAGTCTCGCCCCTCCGCAGCATCGACACCATCCTCTCCGAAGCCGACGCCCTCATGTACGAGAACAAGCGCCAGATGCACGCGCACCACAAAGAATCCTGAAGTGCGTTTTAGGTACATCCAGACAAGCAAACAAACAAAAAGGAACGGCATAGCACCGCAGACGCGTGCTATGCCGTTCCTTTTTCTGCCTTACGCAGAGTCGCTTCCCACCAAAAAGTCCAGCACTGGACTTTTTCACGCCTTGCAGTAGAGCTCGATGAACCGCGCGACCGACATGCCATGCTCTTCTAGGAGGCGCCTGCCAGTGAAGGTGAGCCTGCGTTCCTGCAGCTCGTTCTTGACGACGCCGATGCAGGCGCGTCCCATCTCCGTCGTAGTGTTAAATGGCACTTCCTCGACATCGAGAGGGATGGCATCGCCGAACATCCGCAGCGCATCCTGCTCCCAGGCCGCATTGTCAGCCGCCGCCTGCATCTCGCGCTCCACCGCCGCACGGATCTCCGCATCGCGCTTGCGGTAATCCTGCTCAATCGCCTTGTAGAGGAACGCCGGTAGATCCTTGACCTTCCGCTGCCCCGCCAGCTCCAGTGCATAGTCCATGCGTTTCTTGAATTCCGCATTGCTGCCACAGAGCGTCGTGAGCTTGTTGATGGCCTGCTCAGAAAGGCCATGCCATTCCCGCTTCGGCAAAGCACGCTCCAGCGTAATCGTCTCCTTTACCACTGCGTCCGGCGTGACATGGCTGCAATCCATTGTGAAGGTAAACCCTGTAATCTTGCGTCCTGTCTTAGTCGGCTCATAGCTCAGCTGATATTGCGTGCGCTGATTGATCTCACGGATTGGTGCGTCAAGCACACGCCGCTTGAACTCTGCCATGAGTTTATACTTTGCTTCATCCACATTGAGCAAGAAGCGTAAATCGTCCACTTCGATGTGCCGGACAATCTTCTTTCCCTGCATCGTTCCGCGATATTGCAGCATTAATTCCAAGAGACGAATAGCATACGCTGACGATAACTGGAAAATCTGTTTGAGCCCGATCCTGGTATATCCTTTGCGCGACTCATAGATATCGAGCAGGAACGGTCGCATATTGTGGTTGAACTGGATGCGCAGGCCATCCTTCGGTTTATAGCGGATGACATCGAAAACCGTATAGATGACAAAACCACCTTTGCCATCCCGCAGTTTGATGGTCCGCTCCATCAGACCATCACAGACTTCTTCAAGCCTTGTGAGATACGAGCCATTGCCAAAGATTGCTTTGAGCTCGCCGGGCTTGAGGTGCAGTTCCTTGAACTCATGGTCATAGTACTTATCCTTCTCAGATAGGTGCGGATTGACTGCTGCTACTGCCAGCAAGAACAACCGCATTTCCAAGGCATTCATCGGCTTCCGTGCTTCAATCAACGGATTGGCCTGATAGACTTCGGGGGATTTCTTCCGTTCCATGTGCATCCTCGCTTCTTACACCAAACATTGGCGAAATGTAACCTACAGCGGTCCGATTGCACCGCTGAGCAGTGAAATACAGGTTATTTTTTGTACATGTAATATATTACACTAATTATATGTACATGTAAATAGATAGATTTTCCATGTTAAGAACGAAGTTTGGTTATAAACCGTACATATCAAGGTTACAATCCGTACGTATCAAAAGTGAGAATCGGTTATAATCCGTACGTATAAAGGTTATAATCTGTACATATATTTCCTCTGAAAACCTTGCGCCATAAGGCTTTCAGAGGGCCGAAAGCATAGAAAGCATTAATGCTAAAAGCAAGCAAAGCACAAGGCTGTTATCCACAGCCTACGGCTTGCTTGCTTTCTCTCATAGCATCTATCTATTTTCATCGAACTTGCTGGTACCAGCTCCGCAACATCCTCAAAAGGGGACGAAATGTGACCTAGTTGCTCTGCCGAACCCCATGTAACCTTATTCTATTTCCTTAGTAGTTCCGCTTTATTGAGGATTAAGGGACATGAAAACGGTAGTTTTCCACCTTTTCTGAGTTTCTAGGTCACAATCTGTCCCCATTTAGGTCACATATTGTCCCTAAAGACTGCATTGTGGTATAATAATAACAGCGTTGATCTTGTAAGGAAAAGCGGCCGATGCTTAGGAACCGTCAGCCTTCTCTTTCTTACCAAGATTGAAGAAAGCGCCGTGTTCCGTTGCAAGACCTTGTGCGCTGAACTACTTCAGCAACGCGATAATGCTAACGACTAGTTGAAGAAATGCCAGCAACAATGCGAGCTCTTCGTTCGTCATGAGCACCACCCCCTTTAGAAGGGAAGGCCAACTCATCGACCGCCGATATGAGTATATCATGTTGCTGGCATTTCTGCTACTGATGACAGGCATGACAGAAGTCCCCTGACTGACCAGGATGATTCCTATCAATCAGGGGACAGTGAAACATTATTTGAGATAGCGGTCGAAGAAGTCGGTGATGACGTTGAGCACTGGTTCCTGGACCCAGTATTTGCCGCCGTGTGCGGCGCCGGTGACGAGATAGCGCTCACTCGGGATGCCGTTCTGCTGCAGGGCCTGATAGAGCAGGTCGGTCTGGCTCGGGGAGACGATGGTGTCGGCGGTGCCGTGCATCAAGAGCATCGGGGCGCTCGTCTTGCTGATGTAGTGGATGGGGTTGGCGGCCTCGGCTGCTTTCTTGTCGGCGAGGATGCCGCCGTCACGGCCGCCGAATACGGGCGAGCCATTGACCCAAAGGGCCTCCGTCGCGCCGGCGGAACGGTGTTTCGCCTGACCTTCCTCGGAGTAGTCGGAGCCGACTTGCGTGAGGTCGGACAGGCCGTAGAGGTCGACGGCTGCCTTGACGTCGCTCGTGACCTGGAGGTTCTCACCCTTGTCGAACGTCTTCGTGCCGCTCGTCGTGCCGGCCATGGCGGTCAGGTAGCCGCCAGCGCTGCCGCCGACGATGCCGACGCGCGCGGGATCGATGCCGAAGCGGTCGGCATTCGCCTTAAGGAAGCGGATGGCCGCCTTGACATCCTCAAGCGGCTCGGGGAACTTCGCTGTTGGCGCAACGCGGTAGTTGATGCTGCCGACCACATAGCCGTGCTCCGCGAGGTGCATGCGGAGCTGGATGCCATTGTCCTTGTTGGCATTGATGAAGCCGCCACCCGTGACGAAGAGGATGGCCGGCTTCTTCGCCTGCGTCTTCGGCTGCAGGATGTCCATCTGCATCGGCACATTCGCATAGCCACGGCTCGGCACCTGCTCGTAGACGACGTTCGAGATCAGTCCGACTTCTGTCTTATCGGCCTTGACATCGAGCACCTTGCTCGCGACATGGTTCGGCATGCCTTTCGTCGCCGCGTCCACATTGACCGTCGGCTGCGCAGGCGCGGCCATACCCGTCTGTCCTGCAAGCATCAGCCCGCCGGTCATCATCGTCGTCATCAGCAGTCTGGCCAGTTTTTTGTAGGTCTGTTTCATTTGTATCCCTCCGACTAAATAATACGATATGTTAATATTATACCATATCCATCCGACGATGATTCAAATTTATTCTTGTATTGCAAAATTTGATTTGACAAAATGTAAATCATCCCGTATACTGAAACCATAGAAATGAGAAAGACATGCGGCAGGCCGAGCGCCGCCGTGAACGCAAAGACATAGAAGCGCATGGCGCACACAAGAGAAAGGAAGATCATCATGGGTATCTATGATTTCACCGTCAAGACGAGCCAGGGCAAGGAGAAGTCACTGGCTGACTACAAGGGCAAGGTCCTGCTGATCGTCAATACGGCCAGCAAGTGCGGCTTCACGCCGCAGTTCGAGGCCCTGCAGAAGCTCTACCTCGCCTACAAGGATAAGGGGCTCGAGATCCTCGGCTTCCCGTGCAATCAGTTCGCTGCACAGGACCCGGGCAGCAACGAGGAGATCCAGCAGTTCTGCCGCTACAACTACGGCGTGACGTTCCAGATCTTCGAGAAGGGCGACGTGCGCGGCGAGACGGCACAGCCGCTCTTCCAGTACCTCACGAAGGAAAAGGGCTTCGAGGGCTTTGATAAAGAGCATCCAAATGCTGCTGTACTCGAGGACGTCCTCAAGAAGAACTTCCCCGAGTACCTCGAAGGCGACGGCATCAAGTGGAACTTCACGAAGTTCCTCGTTGACCGCGAGGGTAACGTCGTCAAGCGCTTCGAGCCGACGAAAGAGCCGGCTGCCATCGCAGCAGACATCGAGGCACTGCTCTGACCACTGCTTTGCCAACCATAGACCGATAGACCGAGCGAAAGGCCATGCATCGTATGATGCATGGCCTTTCTTATCCTATGCGGGCAGTTTCCTGCGAAACCGTCCAGCGCTGGACTTTTTGTTGGCGCTTAGACTTCATCTTCATCCATGATGCCGAGCTTGCGCTTCCAGTAGCGCGAGTAGATGGCGCCGAGGGGATTGTGGGCCAGCAGGCGGTCTTTGACGACGAGCGTCGTGACGGGGCCGGGGCAGGCGGCGTTGAAGAGTGCGTCATGCCCGACACAGAGCCCGCAGGAGATGAAGAGTTCCACGCCCTTATCGGCAAGGAACTTTGCCTGGAACTTCGGGTTGCACATGGCTTCATGCTCCAGCTCCGGCTTGACCTGCTTGAGACCGAGCTCTTTCTTGGCGAAGCTGCAGTTCTTGCAGCAGACGCTGTAGCACTCGAAGCCCTGCTTCGTGTAGAAACGCGCGATGTAGCGCGCCTCGGCATTAAGTCCGATGCAGAAGGCCAGGCCGAGTCGGTGATAGCCCATCGCCTTGGCAAACTCCGCCGTCTCCTCCAGCCGCGTGATGTTGCTGTAGAAGGTACCCTCGACATAGGCCGCCGCCTTCATGATCCGGCGCTCTTCCTCTGAGTACGCTGCAAGGATATCGGCCTCATCCACGCCCGTGCAGTTGACGCCCTTGGTGTAGCACGCATGCGTCCTGCAGTTGGCACAATCTGCTTTCATGCCCATACACCCCTCTCAATCCTGATGGTGGCAGTTGTGGCCATGACCATGGTCGTGGCCTTCGCCGTGGTGCTCGCAGTGGACGGCGGGGTCATAGGCAAGGCGTCCCGCTGCAAAGTCGGCTGCTGCCTTGTCGGCCTCGCCTTGTACGCCGCCGTAGAAGCGGATGCCCGCTTCCTTCAGGGCATTCTGTGCGCCTGCGCCGATGCCGCCGCAGATCAGCACATCGACGTGTTCCTGCGCGAGCAGCGTGACCAGAGCGCCGTGGCCGGCCCCGTTGTTCTCGAGGATGCGGGATGGTCCGACTGTCCCGTCGGTCACCTCATAGAGTTTGAATTGCTCACTGCGGCCAAAGTGCTGGAAGACCTGACCGTCGTCATAGGGGATTGCCAGTCGCATCGTAATCCCTCCTTTCTGCATCTCTGTGTTTAAAACAGTCGGCGAATCCGTCGGCAGGACGGTCGAGATGTCGGACAGCGTCTTGTTGCATCGCCTGCCGCATGCGTGGTCGGCCCGTGGGCAGAGCTCGAAATTCCCGCCGGTAATCTCCAGAGGGCGCCCCTCGACGAGAGCACCTGCCAGGCGGCGCCGTGCCCGCATGTAGATGGCCTGTACCGTCGTGCGGGCCACGCCCATCTGCTCGGCACATTCTTCCTGCGTCATGCCCAAGTAGTCCATGAGGCGGATGCATTCATAGTCCTCGACTTCCATCCGCACGGGCGCCTTTGCCTCATCCGGCTGCGGCGCAAAGCGCGCATACCGAGGCATGATGCAGACGCGCCGCGCCTTGGCCAATCGTCCCATATCCTTCACCTCGACTTATATTCTTGACATATGTCATCTATAATTATCATAGGTCTTATCATGACATATGTCAAGAATAAGATATCCCAACAAGACAGGAACAGGTACCAAATGAGTTGACGCCGTATCGCTCTTCGCCTAGAATCAAAGTAGAACACGTTTACACATGCGGTCAGGAATCGGTGATGAAAAATGCAAAAAAAGGGAAAAGGACCAGGACATATACCTTGGAATGGCTTGTTATGGGGATTGGTCGTCGTGCTGTCAGTGCTGCTCGTAGCTTGGCAGCCGCTCGATGATGTCGATATGCTGGATGCAAACGGGCCCATCGTGAATCTGGCGGGAGACTGGCGGTCGGACGGTGCTCTCTGCACAGTAATGCTGCCGGAGGACCTGCCGAATGGGTCCGTGCTGGAATTCGTCAGCCCGCGCGACTCGGTCGAGGTCAGCGTCGATGGTCAGACCATCTATGCGGCATCCGAGTCTGGCGCGGTCACGGCGGTCCTCTGGGTGCCGCTGCCCGATGGCAGTGCGGGCAAGATGCTCATGATCACGGGACAGGGCAATGCTGCTGCGCGCCTTGCACGGCTCAATGCTGCCTCTTCCGTCGGCTCGGGTGCAGCCCTGCAGCGCCGACTCTTCGCGGACAACTTCTATGCGCTCGTCTTCTCCCTGTTTGCCCTTATCGCGGCTGGGTTCCTCGCTTACGTTTCCTTCCGCTCCTGGCACCACAAGCTCAGGGAGACGACGTATTCCGTCGGCGCGCTGAGCCTCTTCATTCTCTGTTCCGGTATCTGGGTCCTGACGGACTCGCCACTCTTGCAGTTTGTCTCGAACGACGGCAGCAGCGTGGCCATGATCAGTGTCGCCACGTTTCTGTTCATGCCCATCCTGTTCCTGCGGTTCCTCAAGAGCATGCTGCCGGGGAAGTGTCTGTTCAATATCCTCGGCTGCTTCTTTCTGTCGGCAATGGCAGTTGGACTCATCCTGCATCTGACGGGACTGCTCTCCATCTATGATTCCATCGGCGTCTACCACCTGATGATTCTCGCGATGTTCCTACTCGTGACCATTGCCTTTGCGCGGCAGAATCATCCCCAGCACCGCCTGATCCAGATTGGCTGTCTGCTCTACTTCCTGCTGGAAGTCCTCGGCTTGTGGCTCTATCACCTCATACCGACCTCGCGGCTCTACGCCGCTGTCATCTGCTTTGGCATTTTCGCACTTGGCACGAGCTGCATGATCACGTGGTTTGACGAATACCTCGGCAATGTCGGCCGCCTCGCACAGAACGAACTGTTGCAGAAGCTCGCCTTCCTCGATGACCTTACAGGCGTCCTCAATCGCTCCGCCTTTGACCGCGACTGCAAGACCATCGCGGAGCAGTCCGACATCACCTTCGTGATGTTCGATATCAACGGACTTAAGTCGACGAACGATACCTGGGGGCATGTCATCGGGGACCAACTGATCCAGTCGGCGGCCAAACTCATCACCGACACCTTCCAGCCCGTCGGGACGGTCTACCGCATCGGCGGCGACGAATTCGTCGCCATCCTCCAAGGCGCGTCCGAGACGACGACTGCAGAGTTGTTGCAGACCTTCGCCGAGCGCATGCAGGGGCAGACAATCGACCACGCAATCCCTGTCCGCATCGCCTACGGTGCCGCCTCGACGCGAGAAGTCGACGTGACCGCAGCGAACCTCTTACAGCACGCCGACCAGCGTATGTACGCGCGCAAGAAGGCGATGAAGCAGGCCGAAGCTGCTGGCATCGTCGGAGGTCACGACTGAAACCGTCCAGCGCTAGACTTTTTTCCGCAAAAAGAATCGGGCAGGGCGTCAATGTGATAGCGTTTTGTTTTCTATTTGTGTTAAATTGACACTCCCCATGCCTAAAGGCAGGGGATACTTGGTTCGACGACCACTGCGCCGCCTCCGAGGAATTGGCGTCTTACACGATCTCCCCAAGCGTAAATTCCCGTGTGCCCCACGGTATGTTCTATTTCCGTTCACGCAACTTGGTATTTGTCTTCCAAAGCCTTGCGCAGAATGTTCTTTGCAGCATTCACATCCCTGTCGTGATGCGTTCTGCATGCTGGGCAATCCCATTCGCGGACGCTCAAATCCTTTGTCAATGGATTCTGATAGCCGCAGACGGAACAAGTCTGACTTGACGGATAGAAGGTATCGACTTTGAGCAGTTCGCCGCCGTGTCGTTCTGTCTTATACGACAGCTGACGGAAAAATTCGCTCCAGCTCACATCTGAGATTGACTGCGCGAGTTTATGATTCCGCAGCATTCCTTTGATGTTCAGATGTTCCACGGCTACTGTTTGGTTTTCACGAGCAAGCCGTGTCGATATCTTGTGAAGGAAATCCCTGCGGATATTTGCGATACGTTCATGGACGCGAGCAACACGGACACGCGCTCTTTCACGATTCACCGACTTCGGCATCTTTC
>ERZ791902.993-NODE-993-length-15567-cov-5.693141_pt1 | contig 15567 bp, 12 predicted proteins | sample MGYA00510149_ERZ791902 | MGnify/ENA primary metagenome ERZ791902 (study PRJEB30046, sample SAMN00792060) | human gut metagenome | study: EMG produced TPA metagenomics assembly of the A metagenome-wide association study of gut microbiota in type 2...
TAGGTCACCCTTGTCGCGGGCTTCAGCAATTGCGGCTGATGCCTTTGGGCGCTCCACAGTTGTAAGCTGTTTCAATTCTGCCACGAGCTTGTCGTAGCCTTCTTGTGACATGTAAGCCATAATTCTTTTTCTTTTATATAGTTAATAATGTAATCTTGTTCTTAGAGGGGTAAAAATAAAGAATCCCAGTGCCAGTATAGCACCGGAATCCTGTATCTTTTATTCTCTATGTATTATTCTGTTTTTCTATTTCTTTTGCAAAGATAGGACTTTATTTCCGTATAGCCAAACTTTTTCGGGGAAATTTCTCAAAAGCAGTGAAAATATCCCTCTTTTCGCTTCACGTACTCCATTAATTCATTAAAAATCTGATTATTACGGAGTATCTCCGGATTGCCAGTCATAATCATCTGTTTTCTCGCCCTGGTGATGGCGACGTTGAGCTTGCGGTCGATGATGTGTCCATCTTCCACAAAACTGTTGCCTGCCAGGAAGTCGAGTTGCCAGATGTTCTGGATGGTGAAACTGTAGATGATGACATCTCGCTGGCTACCTTGGTATCGCTCCACGGTGTCGATGCTGATGTGCTCCAGTTCGGGGATGCCGAGTTTCTCGATGCCCTTTCGTATCATGGCTATCTGGTTGCGATATGGCACGATGACTCCTACGGTCTTCTGGGCGTTGAAGTCCTTGCCATAGAAGCGATGGACGCGGCGAAGGACATCTACCACGATGGATGCCTCGCTGGCATTGATCTTGTCGGAAACATTCGGCTCCTTGCAAAACTGCGATGGGATGAATATCATGCGATGGGCCTTCAATACATCATCGAGCGCATCCTGCGATGGAAGCGTGTATGCCAACTCTGTCTCCAACTGATGAGAGCATGGCACGGGCTCCAGTTGCTCTCGGCGATAGAACATCTGGTTAGGAAACTCCGCTATCTCTGGGTGCATACGTCCTTGACGGCGCAAAATGCCGATGAAATTACTTCTTTTCTCATGGTCTTCCCAACGGATGAGACGCTCGAAGAGGGAGTTGCGGCAGTTGGAGAGACAGATGTCTTGCAAGATGCTCATGTCGATGACGGCATGGTCTTGGCGGTCGTCTATCGTAGGAATGGCAGAGTCTTTCTCGCTCTGCTGTACTACGGCAGGCAACTGCTTGTAGTCGCCGATGAGGATAAACTTATCTACGGCGGTCAGCAATCCCACGAGGTTGGGCTCCAATATCTGGCTCGACTCGTCGATGATGGCGAGCTTGAAGTGTTTCAAGTTGAAGATGAATGGCTTGGAGGCTATCATCGAAGTGGTGCCCACGATGACGCGCGTACCTATTATATATTGTCGGATGGCTTCGAGCTTCGGACATTGGGCGATGGCTTTCTCTATCAGATAAGGGCGGAATCGCTCATCGCAAGAGAACTCGCTGCCGAGGCGAAGGAATGGGATGCCGCTAGCTACTAGCATCTCGCAGATTTCATCCACGGCTCGGTTGGTGTAGCTCATTAGGAGGATGGAGGAGGCGGGTTGCTGATGACCAGGGGGGATGACTCCTGCGGATGGCATACCTGTCCCATCATTCAATGCTTCTTCCACCATGAACTTCAAGGCACGACTGGTCTTGCCTGTTCCGGGAGGTCCCACGAGCAGGAAGTAATCCTGTGCTTGCTTGGCACGGAGGATGATGTCGTCGAGCACATTGTCATAGTGTCGGGTGAGTGTGAGCGAGGTATTGCGGAGTGGCTCACGCTGACCTAGCAGGAGGTCTCGCTTCTCCTTCGGTGCACTGATAAACTGGTGTAGTCCTCGGATGCTTCCTCCGGTAGAGGCATCGGTCGTGCCGTGCTCGATGGCGTATGGTTTGTCCATCTCGAAGATGTCGGCGTTCTGCTGTCCGTCGTTTAGATGCACCACGAGCTCATGGGTATGAATCTCCTGCAATACACCTTTATATAATATAGCCTTTCTCACGTCGGGCTCTTCCTCAGGTCGGTATGTGTAGAGATACACCATGTCGCCGATGCGGAAGTTGGGCAGGAAGTCCTTGCCTTGGTCGGGCACGCTGAGGGTGATGGTGTCGTAACCGTTGCCGATGGCACTCATCTCTTTCTTCGTGATGTGCAGGTCGGTATAGATGTTGCCGGCATCTTTCTTCTCGGCGAGCGGCATCGTCCAGAGGTCGCTGCTCGAAGTGTTGGTGCCTTCCTGTGCACCCACTTTCGAGATCATCTGCTCTCGCAAAACGAAAGTCATCATGCGGCAGAAGTACGCCTCTTCCAATGGGGATAGGGCGTGGAGCGGATCGGTGATGGCGGCGAGCTGAGGCTTCAAGTACTGGTTGTAGAAGAAGTCTTGTGAGCCAGCCACATTGAGCACTTCGGGAGTCAACTCGTTGAGGGCGTGCTCAAAACCTTCCTTGGCTATCTCAAACGAGGCAGCTACGAGTTGGTTACGGTACATGATGGCTTCCTTGAAGAGTTTCTGGTAGAAAGCCACCACCATCAGACCATCTTGTGGCTGATACTTGGAGTAGAGCAGACGGATGTTGACGAGGTTGTTGCTCAACTTAAAGTTGTGATGCAGCACACCATAGTAGAGGAGCAGCTGTACATAGTGTGGCTCCAACTGGTAACTGTGGTAGCTAGGGTCGGCTTGGTGGGTCTCGATGTTCAGGTTGCGCCCCGATTTCTGCTCCACCAAGAGCTTGCAGTCGGTGGTCATCAAATCGACACGTCCTTGTATGCCCAATGCCTCGCAAACGAATGATGGCTCCAGGATGGCTTTCTTCCTGTCGTATAGGTTTTCGCCACGAAAGGCGTTCATCTGGGCTTGGGCTGCGGTGCGAGGGAAGAGAACGTTCACTACCTGCTGCAAGTTGTAAGCTTGCAGGTTGGCATCGGTATAAAACTTCTTGGCATCGAAGTAAGGACAGGTGCAGAACTCCAGTGCCTTCTCTCGAAAGTTACTCTTCACGGTGTCGTTCACTCGGTAATGCCCATGGTTGTTGATGATGTCGTCGAGGGCGGCACCGGCGAAGTTACCGAGGAGGGTGGCTTGGGTGTTGGCACGTGGCTTCATCAGATTGAGCAGATAGAGCAGGGGATGATGACCGTATGCCGTGAAGCAGGCGGCGATGCTACTGATGTCCACGAGATAGTCGGGCTCTAGGACGATGAGGCGAGGCGTGATGATGGGTTGTCTCACCTGATTGTCGAGTAAGTTGAGCTGCGTGCCTTCCCTGAGGAGTTCGCAGAGATAAGTATGGTCGATATTGTTCTCCGCATCTTTCAGGCAAACCAAGTATTCCTCTTCGTCAGCGTCTTGGTCAATATCGACACGGATGAAGTCGGCATCCCAACTCTTCACGATGCAACGGATGTATCGCTTGTTGATTTCCAGTCCCTTCTGGTAAGGGCGATTGGTATGGGGGATAAGGACGTTCAGTTCGTGGGGAACATCGACATGGAAGACGGCTGAGATGAAGATGGCGAGGGCACGAGCGTCGTAGCCCAGTTCCTCGTTGGTCAAGGCATCGGGCTTGTTGCTGTGTCGGCGCATCGTCTGGATGGCTATCTTGTCGGCTATCTTGATGCCTCGAACTTTGCAGAGATAATCTACCTGAGAGAAAAGGTTGCCGAAGGCTTGTTTGGTATCCTTCACTCCCTCGTGGCAACAGAGGATGAGGGTGTCGTGCATCATCTTGTTGCGAGTCTCTGGCTTGAGGTCGGGAAGTATCAATAGCTCCCTGACTCTCTGGAAAAGTTCACTGGCGGATATGTTCTGATTCATGTGAAACGACTTGTGCTTCTTTATTGAATGATTATGTGAGGAACAAAGATACTAAAATTATAAATACTCTTATAATAAAGGTATTTATAATTATGGATAATTAACGGGTGAAATAGGGAAGAAAGGAGGGATAAGTGTATTTTTTCTCTTGAAAAACTTGTGCTTTCAATTCTTTTTCGTAATTTTGTAGCCCCCCTTGTTGATATGGGGAATAAAGAATCGTTTTACGATTAAATATGTGATTCGTTTAACAAGTAAAAAGGAAAAAGAAATATGACAAAAGAAGAATTGATGCGTAGAGCCATTGCGCTCTCCGAGAATAGTGTGAAGAATGGCGGTGGTCCTTTCGGGGCAGTCATCGCCAAGAACGGAATCATCGTGGCTGAGGCTTCCAATAGCGTCACCATCGACAACGACCCTACCGCCCATGCCGAGGTGAATGCCATTCGTCAGGCAACTCGTGCCTTGAAGACATTCAACCTGGAGGGGTGCGAGATTTATACCTCTTGCGAACCTTGTCCGATGTGCTTGGGTGCCATCTATTGGGCGCACCTCGACCGAATCTATTATGCCAACGACCGAAAGGATGCGGCAAAGATCGGCTTCGACGACGAGTTCATTTATGAGGAGATTGGTAGAAAGATAGAAGACCGCCATCGCCCAATGATCGCCCTCTTGCGTGATGAAGCGTTGGGTGCCTTCCGTATGTGGGAAGAGAACTCCAGCAAGACGGAATATTAATTACTGTCCTCCCAATCTCTCGAAGAAGGTGATGATCTCCTCGAAAGTCTTGAAATCATCGCTTCCGTATTCGATGCTCGTACCCATGAAACCATCGCAAGGCTTAGGGTCGATGAAGTAGTCACCATAGAGCAACTGCTTCTGGTTGGTGAAGAGGATATGGTTGTAGGCAGGGGCTGAGAGGTATTCCTCTACCCACGTCTGCACCTTTGCCATATACTCATGGTCGTTGGTAGGTGCTGAGGCTACGATATATACATTATAATATTGTATGAGCATCTCGTAAGCCTTGTGCATCGAACTTGTCGCCTTCATATAACTGTCGTGCAAGGCATCGAAGTCGATATACACGATAGGACGTTCCTTGCCATTCTGCTTGTCGTCAATCCAACGGATGACAGGACAGAGGTAGTGGAAGGCAACCTTGTCGATGAGGCGGTGCTCGCCATGGAACCGGATGGCATTCGGATAATGCTCATGGAAGATGTCGAAGGTATGCACCACTGGGTCTTTGTCGCCGAAGAGACCATACACTCTGTCTTGTTCCTCAGGGGTGATGTCTTGGAAACAATGGGTGGTGATGTCTCGGTATTCCTTGATGAGTCCCTTCGTCACCATCAGCTCTTGCACACCATCCTTGCGAGGGTTTTGAAACACCTGCTTGCCCGTCATGCTACTCATCGTGTCGCCCATCTCGAAGGCAGGGTTGACGAGGATGCGGTCGGTGCCACGGAGCATCTCGGTGTACATACCTCCCATGGAAGTACCGATGATGAGGTCAGGCTTCTCCGTCTCTTGCATCTTGTGGAGCATCTCCATCGCTTCCTCAGGATGCACAGGAATGTCCTCAGCTACGAGGGTGGCGTTAGGCATCAGTTCTTGCAACATCTTCACCGTTCCACTCTGACCAGAGGAGAGGAAACCGTGAACATACATGATTTTCTTGCCCGACATCAAGTCGGGGAATTGAGTGATATATGGATTTTCCATCTTTTTTATTACTTTATAAGTCCTTCTTTTTGTTACTTTGTGAATACACGTTTATTCTTGATGAATACTCTTTACTACTAATATAGTAAGATTGCCCCAGAATTTCATTGCAAAAGTAATAAAAATATGCCAAAAGTCCAAAAGAATTGTAGTATTCATCTACTAATTATTTCAAGAAAGTTACGAATATCTCAGATTTTATTTGTACTTTTGTCGCAATATTCGGAAATTATATTAAATTCTCAATATTCGACAATGGAACAGTCAATAGAAAATCTCTACAAACTGGACGGAAGAGTGCCCGTCGGAAAAGCACTCCCATTTGGCCTTCAGCATGTCTTGGCCATGTTTGTAAGCAACATCGCTCCTATCATGATTCTCGCAGGAGCGGTCGGACTAGACAGCTCTGTCAGTGCGGTGCTCATCCAAAACTGTATGATTATTGCCGGTGTCGGCACCTTGGTGCAGCTTTATCCTGTATGGCGCATCGGTTCTCGCTTGCCTATCGTGATGGGTATCTCGTTCACCTTCCTCTCGCTAGCCATCAGCATTGCGGCTGCCAAGGGCATGGGAGTGCTCATGGGAGCGGTCATCATCGGCGGTCTTGTGGAGGGTACGCTTGGTCTTTTCGCCAAGTATTGGATTAAGCTCATTCCTCATGTGGTGGCAGCTACAGTGGTGACAGCCATAGGATTCTCGCTCCTTCCTATTGGCGCCAACTCCTTTGCGGGCGGTCAGGGTGCAGCCGACTTCGGCAGTATGAACAACTGGATTGTGGGTACTGTTACCCTGTTGGCGTGTCTTCTTTGTCAGATTTTTACGAAGGGATTCCTTCGTTCTCTCTCCGTGCTTGTCGGACTGATTGTGGGCTATGTGCTCGCTTGTTGCATGGGAATGGTTGATTTCAGTGGCCTCTCAAACCTTTCCTTTATTGCTTTGCCACATCTCTTGCCTTTTACTCCAGAAATTAATGTCGGTGCCATCTTCTCGGTCATCGCAGTCTATCTCGTGTCAGCTACTGAGACGATTGGCGATACTTCTGCTCTTTGCAACAGTGCCTTGAAGCGTGACCCTCAGACCAAGGAGATGGGTTCGGCAGTTTGCTGCGATGGTTTCGTCAGTTCCGTATCGGGCCTCTTCGGTTGTACACCTATCACTTCGTTCAGCCAGAACGTAGGTTTGGCAGCGATGTCGGGTGTGGTCAATCGTTTTACTATTGCCATGGGTGCCATCATCATGATTATCGGTGGTGTGTTCCCAGCCATAGGCTATGTGTTGACCACGATACCTCAAGCAGTCTTGGGTGGCTGTACTATCATGATGTTTGGTAGCATCCTCTTCGCTGGCTTCGGTATGATGGCTCGCAGCGGATTTTCACAGCGCAACATGGTCATTGTGAGTCTCTCGCTTAGTGTCGGTCTCGGCTTTACCCAGGCTACGGGCATGTTTGCCATCTTCCCAGAGATAGTGCGCACCGTCTTCGCCGACAACTGCGTGGCTGTGGTCTTCTTGCTGGCAGTCGTACTCAACTTGGTCTTGCCAAAGAGCTTGGATAAGTAAATCAAAAGGAGTTTGGATCAGTAAATCAAATCAAAAGAACAATATAATTCAAGTAAAAATGGATTTATTAAAAGAAAGAATCATGAAGGAAGGCCGTTGCTTTCCTGGTGGTATTTTGAAGGTGGATAGCTTTGTGAATCATCAGATGGACCCTATCTTGATGATGGATTTGGCTAAGGAGTTTGTACGTCTTTTCAAGGACATCAAGTACAACAAGATTGTCACCATCGAGGCTTCTGGCATCGCTCCTGCCATCATGGTGGGTTACCTGACCAACTTGCCTGTGGTCTTCGTCAAGAAAAAACAACCTAAGACCATGGAGGGCATGATCACATCGGTCGTTCACTCCTTTACCAAGGATCGTGATTACACGGTATGTGTGAGCAACAGTTATCTGACTCCAAAGGACCATGTCATCTTCATCGACGACTTTCTCGCCAACGGTAATGCCTCCAAGGGTGTGATGGATCTTTGTGAGCAGGCTGGTGCCAAGATAGAGGCGATGGGCTTCATCATCGAGAAGGCTTTCCAACATGGTGGCGACTTCTTGCGTGCACAGGGAATGCGCTATGAGGCTCTTGCCACCGTGGAGAGCTTGGACGATTGCAAGATTGTCTTGAAATAAAGTCAGATTCTACATATATATATAATATGGTATAGGACTGTTGAAATATTTTAATGATTGGAATATGAAACAGAGAATATTCATTTTGAACGCCTTGTTGTGCTTGGTTCTGTCCGTATGGGCAGTGCCTGCCAAACGAGGCGTTTGGTGTTCCTTGTCCTTAGTGGATGGAACCGAAGTCAAGGCTCAGCTCGTAGGCGATGAGTTTTTGCATTATTATGTATCAGAGGATGGCACAAAGTATGTGCAAGACGAAGCCACCGGTCTTTATCGCAAGATGACGGATGAGGTGACTGCCCAGAGAAGGGCTGCTGTTCGTAGGGCGCAGGCTCAAGGACGACAGAAGAGAATGCTTCGAAAGGCTCAGGCGAGCAATGTGTTCCAAGGTACCAAGAAAGGTTTGGTTATCTTGGCTGAGTTTACTAACTCTAAGTTCAAAAGTGGTCATGATGTCACTTTGTTCAATCGTATAGCCAATGAGGAGGGGTTCTCAGAGTACGATTATCAGGGGAGTATCAGAGACTATTTCAAGGCGCAGAGCAATGGGCAGTTCGACTTGGACTTTGATGTCGTTGGTATCTGCCCTTTGTCGCATAACTATGCTTATTATGGAGAAGATGTTAAAGGTGGTGATGCCAAGGCTGATGATATGGTGGTTGAGGCGTGCAACTGGGCGCATGATAATGGTGTCGATTTCTCCAAGTACGATTGGGATGGCGATGGCGAAGTCGATGAAGTCTTCGTGCTTTATGCGGGTAAAGGCCAGGCGGATAACACCAAAATTACTGATTTGATATGGCCTCACATGTTTTACCTGTCAGAGAGCGACAAGGCTCTCACGTTGGATGGGGTTACTATCAATACTTATGCTTGCAGTTGTGAGCTGAATTCCAGTGGAAATCTAGATGGCATCGGTTGCTTCTGCCACGAGTTCTCCCATTGCATGGGATTTCCAGATGTGTATGATGTTGACTACAAAGGATGGTTTGGTATTGGCGAGTATGACTTGATGGATGCTGGAAGCTATAATGGAGATAGTAGATGCCCTGCTGGTTATACGGCATACGAGAAAGCTGAGTGTGGCTGGATTACCTTGAAAGATATGACCGACATTCAGGAGGATACTTCAGTCGAAGGCTTGTTGCCTACCAGTGAGGGTGGTGATGCTTATGTCATCAAGAACAAGGGACATAAAGACGAATACTATATCTTGGAGAATCGTCAGAAGACAGGATGGGATGCAGAGATTCCTGGTTCTGGCTTGATGGTTACCTATGTGGATTATGACCCTTATGTTTGGGCTTATAATATCCCTAACACAAATGATGTTTATTATGATGCCAATGATGTGAAGCGAACGAATGACCATGCTCGTCTGACCATCTTCCGAGCAGGAAAGGGTACTGATTTGTATGGCGTAGCATCAGACTTGTATCCTTATGGTTCCAACAATAGCTTGACTGCGACTTCCAGTCCTGCTGCCACCTTGCATAATACGAATAGTGATGGCAGCAATTATATGCACATCGACATCAATAATATCGCCGTGAAGAGTGGAAAGGCTTCTTTCACGTTGTCCAATAGAAATGCAGGGACTGATACGCCAGTGATACCTTCTGGTTCTACTTTGTTGTATGAGTCTTTTGATGAGTGTGATGGCACAGGTGGCAATGATGGCATTTGGGGTGGTCGTAGTATTGGTGCAGGTACTCCTACTTATGACAATAAAGGCTGGACCAGTACGCAGGGGAAGGTTTATGATTCTTCTGCTTGTGTGCGAGTTGGCACGTCAAGTGTCAATGGAGATATTACGACTCCTTCCTTTACGGTCAATGGCAAGGCTGTTCTCTCCTTCAAGGCAGGTGCTTGGAATACATCTGGTGATGGTACGACGCTCAATCTATCCGTCTCCAACGGAACCATTTCGCCGTCTTCTGTCACAATGAAGAAGGGTGAATGGACTGACTATAACGTCACGATTACGGCGAATGGCAATGTCAAGACTACCTTTAAGGCTTCCAAACTGCGTTTCTTCTTGGACGAGGTGAAGGTGACCGATGCGTCCACATCTGGTATCCAAGAGATTTCTGCTTCTCGCTCTTCGTCCATCGTAGCTTATTACACGTTGGGTGGCATCCAAGTGGCAGCTCCATCTTCTGGCATCTATCTCGCCCGTTATGCGGATGGAACTATCAAGAAGGTCGTGATTCGATAGTGGAAGTTTGGGTGCAAAATACTAAATTATACCCAAAGGTATTATACCCTAGGGTATAATTTGGTAATCTTTATCTTTTGGAGCGACGAGTGGACACACCTTATTTATAATTATTATATTCCTAATCCATACAAATCCGTTTCCATTAGTTTTGAAAAAGCTCGTAGGAGAACTTCCTTGTTTTTTTGCAAGAACCCTTCCCATAAGAAATAATTCTTGCTATGTCTAGCTATGATTTGAAGTAAACAATTAGTATCTAAAACTATATTTCTCTGCATACGATATTATTTATATGCTGTACGCAAATGTTCACTTTTCATATTTCCCAACATATCCGCATTCCAAGTTTTGGATTCCCATAGCTTATCCATTTCTCGCTGCATTCTTTCATTCATAAACTTAATCAAGACTCTTTTTAAGTCTGATAAGTCTTGTTCTGATTGCAAGCAAGAAATAACATTTAGTACTGCTCGCTGTGCAGGGTTGAAATTTAATACTTGAGTTGGCATATTTTACCTCCTTTTTTGAATAGTTCTACAATTTCGCTGCAAAGATACGCTTTTCTTTTGAATGATGCAAAAATTATGGGAAGAAATGAGAAGGAGGAAAGAAGAAAAACAAAAAGGTGTGTCCACTGCGCTCAAAGAAGAGCTACGAGTGGACACACCTTATTATATTATATATTGGCAAGATTACTCTGTAAAGCCAGAATAACGTTTACCTGATATGCGATATATCAAAGCATTTTCATCATCACTAAACTTAACGGTATAGCAAATGCTATCAACAGGAGCACCATGAAGGTTCTTGCCCTGTCCATAAAGCACTTGACCCTTCAAGAACTCAACATTACCAGCCTCGTTGTATGATGGATTGTAGCTAGTATTAGGTGTAGCCTCAAACTTACCATTATTATAGTCTGTGATGTTGACCTTCATCTTGACACCATAGAATTTTGCATCTTCCAACCACATTTTGTCTGCATCATTAGCAGCGGTATTGTAAGTATTGATTTCTATTTCACCCTTATTGAATGGGTCGCGATAGACAACAGTACCATTCTCGTCAACAGCATCTACTGTGACTACCCATCGTCCAGCCATTTTCTCTACTGCTGTGCCGCCAGCCTTTTCATCAGTTTCTGGGTCACATGATACGAATGTGCACACACCAACCAAGGCAACCAAAAACATTGAAATGTATTTCTTCATAATTCTATTCAATTATTTATGTTTTACTTTAAGATAACGTGGAATGTCATCTGACCTGCATAAGCTGCATCAAATGAGATTTCACCAGTTTCTGGGTTGTACTTTCCATTCTCCATGCTATCAAGAGAATCACCAAAACCGTCAACATGACTGGACAACAGCTTGATGGTGTTGTCTGACAAAAGCTGGATATACCCAGTCATAGCATATTGAGAACCATATCCTCTACCTTGGTCATAATATCCACCCAAGAGGTCACTTATATAGAAGAGACCAGGGGCAGCTTTCTCTATTGTCACAGAATACTTGGCAAACTCCTCTTGCGCAGAATTGTAGTCTCTATAACTTCCGCTTTGAACCTTATATTTGCCCTCAATATCAGTTGTAATGGAAGGGTCGCAGACTGCAACTGTTCTCTTTGCCTTTGTAAGGTAACCATCCTTGTTGGTGTAAGAATAGGTGACATAATACAAACCAGCTGTATTATAATCAACATCTTCCACACCTTCTGTTACGATACCAGAAGTGCAGTCCTCACCCAGCAAAGTGCCCTTGCACCCTTTATCGACATATGGCGTTCCGATAGGAAGAATTGTAAACTTGTCACCTTGTATTTCCATTTCTGGATAATAAGTAATCTTTGAGTCTGTCAACTCCTCGTCGTCACTACATGAAGCAAATCCGACAGAGGCTAGGCAGAACAACAAAGTATAAAACAATATCTTTTTCATATTCTACGTTCTTTATGAATTAATGAATGACACCTTTCTGGTGAATTATTTATCCCAGAAGACTGGGTCAGCCAACGTTTTGACAGCTGGAGTATTCTTGTTATACTTACGAGCGTTATCTGGATATGGCATACGTTTGCAAACATTACCTTTTCCATAGTAATTCAAGCCTGGATTAATCAAGTCGCCAGCTGAATACTTGGTTGAGCCGTTGTAAACTTCTTCTGCGGTAGCCTCAGAAAGAGCTGGCACATCGGTACGACGCTGCTCAGACCAAGCCTCCATGTGGTTACGGAAGAAGAAAGCTGTCCATTTCTGCATGTAAATCAACTTCAGCTTAGCTTCCTTGGTAGCCTGGTCATCAAAATTAACCCTAACTCCGGCAAGGAAGGCATCTGCTCCAGTAATACCACGTGAGGTGAAATCGGCTTTCACGGCTGTCTCATAGGCTGCCTTAGCAGCTGCTGCATCATCGTTAAAACGAAGCTCTACCTCAGCCTTCAAGAACTCTACCTCGCTCAATGTCATCAAGTAGATTGGCATACTCATGGCCTGAGCCACCTTGATGGTACTGACATTCTTGTTTTTCCAATCTTTGCCAGACCAGCCTTTATAAAGAGTCTTCGATCCAGGAATCTGACCTACGTATGTATCAGTTGCAGAAGCTACATCCATAGCATAACCTATACGAGGGTCGTCAGTTGCATTATAGTAAGAGACGATAGGATAAGCTGCACAGAAGTTATTGGTAGATAAGGCGAAATATGAAGCATACCAAGGATTGTACTGGCCTTCTGCATTAGAATACACATCAAATGTGACATCAGACTTAGGAAGTTCACCACTGGCGACAATGGCCTTAGCCTTAGCTGTATAGTTGGCAACATCTACACCTGCATCAATCAAACGCATATACATACGTAAGCGAAGCCCATTTGCGAAACGCTTCCAAGCATCCAAATTCTGATTAAACATTGGATCCGTCATCGTAATCATCGTAGCTGTCTCAGGGATGGCAGCCTCAGCCTCATCCATTGCATTCAAAACACCTGTATATACAGTTTGACCCTCATCCCACTTTGGAGTAGGATTGGCATTGCCTTGGCACATTTCTGTGTAAGGAGCATCACCGCAAGCATCCACCATATACTGCATACCCAAAGCTGTCATCACTTTGCATACAAAGAGGTCAGCCTTGTCGGTAGTTTTACCCTCGATGTCCTTGATGTCCATCATGGCACCAGCATAGATTGATCTGTAACAACGGTCGAACAAGCTAGAAGATTCATCGAAGTGAAGTTCTGCCTGGGTATTATACTGGTTAGCCTCTGGACGTTGCTCGAAATACTGCACAAAGAATCCTGCGTTAGTGAACATCGCATCACCAGGAACTGCAGCCAAGGCATTCTCCACAGAAGGGAATATCAAAGTAGGGGTAACATCACCATTGTCTGGATAGTTTGGGTCGTCATTGATATCCATATCGCAACTGGAAAGAGCCAAGAGGCAAGCTGCGCTATATAATAATAGTTTTTTCATACTTTACGATCTTATTAGAATTTAACTGATACGTTGAAACCAATCTTTCTAGAACTTGGGTTGGCTGAATACTCACCATAGTTACCTGCCAAGTCGTTACCGAAAGAGGTTGACTCTGGGTCGATGAAGGTGTTGCTGGATGGTGTCCAGAGGAACAAGTTGTTGCCATAGAGAGACACCTTGACACCTGTCAAGAAGGTCTTGGCTAGCCAAGCCTTAGGAAGATCCCAAGAGAGCACAACAGAACGGAGCTTGACGTAGCTCTTGTCCACCAAGAATCCTGCGTCATAGTCATCTCCACCATTGTTCCAATAGTTGTAGAGGTTTGTCGCATCCAAAGCCCATGTGTTCTCACCATAAACAGGATTGCCATAAGCATCTGTTCCTGTTTGGATAACAGAGTTTGGAACAATAAATGGATGGCGACTGTTGTATGCTGTCTGAATGGCGTTACCTACGAAGTAACTTACGCTCTTTGTACGAGAGTACATCAAACCACCCTTGCGAATATCGAAGTCGAATGACAAACTAACACCCTTATAAGAGAATGTGTTGCCAATACCCATTTGATACTTGCTGTTCATGCTACCCACGATTTTCTGCTCTGTGGTTTTTGCAGGAAGACCTGATGATTTACCAGTCTTCTCATCTACAGGCTCTACTATAATATGCCCCTCTGAATCACGTTGAGAAGTATAAGCCTTGAACACACCAAGTTCCTCACCAACAATAGCGTAGAGACCTGTGCTACCACTCAAGCCATAGATGACAGACTCACCACCCAACTGCTCAGGAAGTGAAATCACCTTACTGCGGTTCAATGTCCAGTTCCAAGAGAGATCCCATTTGAAATCTCTAGTCTTAACTGGGGTGACATTTACCAAAAGTTCAATACCACGGTTGCGTATCTTACCGAGGTTTATGTTCTGCGCTGTGTATCCGGAAGCAGGATCCATATCCAGCGAGAAAATCTGCTTGTCTGATATTCTGTTATAGTAAGAAGCATCGAATGATACACGGTTCTGGAAGAATGCCATATTCAAACCAAGCTCAAACTCGCTTGTCATCTCTGGACTCAAAGTAGGGCTACCCAAAATGTTACCTGCACTATAGGCATTATAATTACCCTTGGTGAAAGGGAACTGGCTTGTACCCCAGCCAGATGTATTTGCACCACCTTGTGCATATACAGAAGAAGTCATATAGACATTGGCATCATTACCAGTCTTACCCCAAGCTGCGCGCACCTTACCGAAGGTAACAATCTTCTGAGCTTCAGGACTCAAGAACTTAGAGAAGATGAAACTACCTGTTACGCCAGGATAGAAGAAAGAACGGTTGCCCTTTGGAAGGGTAGATGACCAGTCGTTACGAGCTGTGAATGTGAGGTATGCCCAGTCGTCCCATCCTAAGTCAATCTGTCCGTATGCACCCATCAAACGACGCAACTGTTTATACTGGTCAATAGTTGGCTTCTCAGAAGAGTTGGTCAAGTTGAAGAAATTAGGAATCGTCAAGTTCGTAACTTCTGCATAGAAATAATTGTATCTACGCTCATTGCCGTTGAGACCCAATGTCGCGCTGACATCCAACTTGTCGATAAACTTATGATTGTAGTTCAACATGGCGTTGATATCAATCTCACGAGTGCGCTCAGTCTGCTGGCTAGTCTCACCTGTGAGAGACTTCAAGGCATCCTCATAGTTAGGAGTATCGGCATAAAGCTTAGCCATATTTGGCTGACCAGTATCGTGATGACCAGTTGTTGTATCCAAGCCGAAACGACCTGAGAACTTCAAGTCCTTGATGATGTCCCAATCCAACTGCAACTTGCCATAGAAACGCTCCTGCTCATACTCGTTCTTGTAGTTGTTCAAGATATAATATGGGTTGGTAACGCCGTATGGAGTATAATAGTAACCTGGCATATTGAATGGATCGTCCAAGTTCTTCAATTCTGCGATACTGATATCACGTGGAGTCTGCATGATACAGTTGTACATAGACCCCGTCTTCTGACCAGTGCTTACGAAGTTGTTCTTCTGATAAGCATAGTTGGCAGACATGCTCAATGTCACATTTTTGATCTTGTGGGAAGCACGACCAGAGAATCCTTAATTCCGCAACACTATAATTTAACTTTATTTATAAGTTCCTGAGCAAC
>ERZ791902.998-NODE-998-length-15508-cov-3.968744_pt1 | contig 15508 bp, 9 predicted proteins | sample MGYA00510149_ERZ791902 | MGnify/ENA primary metagenome ERZ791902 (study PRJEB30046, sample SAMN00792060) | human gut metagenome | study: EMG produced TPA metagenomics assembly of the A metagenome-wide association study of gut microbiota in type 2...
GCAGGATAAGTAGTCTGCAAAGCGGCGCTGGTAGTTCCTATAGTCACTACAGCAAACTCATCATCACCGAAGTTAGGCAGACCGCCCTTCTTGCTTCCGCCGCATGATGTTAAAGTTGCGAGAGCTGCAAGAGCTGCAACAAACAAAACGTTTTTAATCTTCATACCTATTTATTTAAATACAATTATTATTATTAACTCTGTTATTCAACATGCCACTACAGCACATTCTCTTTGCCTTTTTACAAGTAATCCGACTTTCTTATGTCGAAAACTCAAAATACCAATAGAGTTTTTAAAGGCGGTGCAAAATTACTAATATTATAGCAATATTGTACATTTGCCAAGTGTATTTTAACATTAATTATTTTGTATTTAGAGTTTTCCTCATGTAAGGAGCCTATTAAGCCTAATCTTGCCATCTATTAAGGCCAATACCGATCGTCTATTAAGACCGAGCTTGGTCATCTATTAAGGCCAACATCGGTCTTTATAGGTGACGAAGCTCAGTAATAGAAGACGAGGGGCATTTCTTGCTTTTTTATTTTTCCAACTGTGGAAATTTTCTTTTCCAACTATCTCTTACGGAAAAGCCAGTTACTCTATCAGTCCGTGCTCCTTGGCTTTCTGCATAAGCAATTCCATGAGGGGCTCACGCTCATTGGCCACCTTGCCGTCCAGCACAGCGTCCTTGAGAGTCTGCTTCAGCGCTCCTACCTCAGGGCAGGAGCCCAAATGGAATATTTCCATGATTTCCCTGCCATCTATACAAGGCTGGAACAGTCGCTTGTAGTCGCGCACCTTCAAGTCGGCAATCTTTTCGCGCACCAAGCGGAAATTATCCAGGAAGTGCTGTTTGCGCACTTGGTTCTTGCTGGTAATGTCGGCTTCGCAAAGTGTCATCAAGTCGTCAATATCATCGCCGGCATCGTTCAGAAGTCGGCGCACAGCGCTGTCGGTCACTTCCTCGTCGGAAATAACAATAGGCCGCATGTGCAACTCTACGAGTTTCTGCACATATTTCATCTTGGCATCCATAGGCAACTTCATGCGACGGAACATCGAAGGAATCATTCTGGCTCCCACGACATTATGGTTACGGAAAGTCCAGCCTGCCTGATTGTCCCATCGCTTGCTGCGTGGTTTACCTATGTCATGAAGCAAGGCAGCCCAGCGCAACCAGAGGTTAGAGGTTTGACGGCAAACATTTTCGAGCACCTCCATCGTATGGTCATAGTTGTTCTTATGCGAGCGACCGCAACGTGTCTCCACCTTGTCAAGTTCACAAAGTTCGGGCATGATGAGCTGCAGAAGCCCTGTATCCTTGAGATAATAGAATCCACAACTGGGATGAGGCGAAAGCATAATCTTGTTCATCTCGTCGGCTATGCGCTCACCGCTGATAATCTTCAGTCGGTCGGCATTGCGGGAGAGTGCCTCGTAGGTTTCGTCCTCTATCTGAAAGTTGAGCTGAGTGGCGAAGCGCACACAACGCATCATGCGCAAAGGATCATCGCTGAAGGTAATATCTGGATCAAGTGGTGTTGCCACAATTCCGTCTTCCAGGTCATAGACTCCATCAAAGGGATCAACCAGTTCACCAAAGCGCTCGCTGTTGAGACACACAGCCAGCGCATTGATGGTAAAGTCACGACGGTTCTGATCGTCCTCGAGCGTTCCATCCTCCACAATGGGCTTGCGCGAATCGTGATTATAACTCTCTTTACGTGCACCGACAAACTCGACCTCTATATCACGATACTTCACCTGTGCAGTGCCAAAGTTGCGGAATACAGACAGATGAGCCTTCCTGCCCAGTTTCTGTTTAAGAGCAGAAGCCACCTTTATGCCGCTTCCCACCACCACAACGTCAATATCATTGGAAGGCCGTTCCAGGAAAAGGTCTCTCACATATCCGCCTACCACATAGCATTCCTGTCCCAAGCTGTCTGCTGCCTGTGATATAAGATGAAAAATGTCTTTATCAAGTATTTTTGCCAGTTCGGCATTGGATAGATTTCTCATTTCTATATAATTTCGGACTGCAAAGTTACTGCAAATCGAAGACAATACAAAATAAAAAAGGATTTTTTTGTTTTTATTGTTGAGATGCAGCGTAACTTATCTAAAGTTACTGCAAATCGAAGACAATACAAAATGCTTCGCCACTTATTTTTATACAATATATTTGGCTATTTCATCAGAAATGCTTAAATTTGCAGCGATTTTCGAAAATATTATGGCAGATTCAGCAAAAACAGAGCAGCAGTTTAAGGACGTCCTGACAGAGTGCAGAACGCTTTTCCAAAAGAAACTGCACGACTACGGCGCATCATGGCGCATCCTGCGTCCCTCTTCGCTTACCGACCAGCTTTATATCAAGGCCAAGCGCATCCGCTCACTTGAAATAAAGAAGGAGTCGCTCGTGGGCGAAGGCATCCGACCCGAATTCATCGCCCTCATCAACTACGGCATCGTGGGCATCATACAGCTCGAGAAAGGTTATGTGGACGAGGTGGACATCACTTCCGACGAAGCATTGCAACTATACGACAAGTATGCCCTTGAGGCTCTGCAGCTCATGACACGAAAGAACCACGACTATGATGAGGCATGGCGCTCTATGAGAGTGAGCAGCTATACCGACTTCATCCTCACCAAGATACAGCGAGTAAAGGAAATAGAAGACATTCAGGGCGACACACTCGTTTCGGAAGGCATAGATGCCAACTATATGGACATCATCAACTATGCCGTTTTCGGAGTCATCAAGATGAGTGAAGAGTAAAGAATGACGACTGAGAAATGAGGAATGAAGAATAAGGCAACACAAATCATCAGGAACACGGCAGTCAACATAGGGCGGCTGCTCATGGCGGCGACCTTCATCTTCTCCGGATACGTGAAGGCCATTGACCCATTGGGCACACAATACAAACTCGCCGACTACCTGCAGGCAATGGGGATAGGAAGTTTACTGCCCGAATGGACGCTGCTCGTTGGAGCAGTTCTACTGGCTGCGCTGGAGTTCTCGTTGGGCATCTTCCTGTTGTTTGCCATCAGAAGACACCTCGTCTCAAAGATTGTGCTCGCGCTGATGAGCATCATGACCCTGCTCACCCTGTGGATAGTCATCGCCAACCCCGTGAAAGACTGCGGATGCTTCGGCGATGCAGTCGTACTGAGCAACGGACAGACCTTCATCAAGAACATCATCCTGCTCGCCATAGCACTCATGATGCTGAAATGGCCTACAAGCATGGTGAGGTTCGTATCGAAGAAAGCACAATGGATCGTCATCAACTATACGGTCATCTTCGCCTTGGCACTCAGCGCATGGAGTCTGTGGGACTTACCCCTGTTCGATTTCCGTCCCTACCACGTGGGAGCCAACATAGCACAGGGAATGAAGATTCCACAAGGTGCGCCACAACCGCAGTTCGAGACGACATTCATACTCGAGAAGAACGGTCAGCAAAAGGAATTCACCCTCGACAACTATCCAGACTCCACATGGACTTTCGTCGACTCGAAAACCGTGCAGACAGCCGAAGGATACGTGCCACCGATACACGACTTCAGCATACAGGACAACAAAACGGGTGAAGACATTACACAAGAGGTGCTGAACGATACTGGTTACACCTTCCTGCTCATCTCGCCCACCCTGGCTTACGCCGACGATTCCAACTTCGGCAGAATAGACCAGATATACGAGTTTGCACAAGACTATGGCTATCGGTTCATCTGTCTCACGGCAAGTTCTGACAAGGACATCGCCAAATGGCAGGACATCACAGGAGCAGAATACCCCTTCTACACTACCGATGCCACAACCCTGAAGACGATGATAAGAAGCAACCCCGGACTGATGCTCCTGCACCATGGAACCATCATACAGAAATGGAGCCACAACAAGCTGCCACAGCCCGAGGAACTCAATCAGCCCTTGGAGAAAAGCGCATTGGGCAAGATGCCATCCGACAGCATACCACGCAAGATCCTGCTCATGCTCATGTGGTTTGTGCTGCCCCTCACACTCCTCGCCATCGCCGACAGACTATGGGCTTGGACAACATGGGTGAAAAAGAAGAAAGAGAATGCTAACAAGATAATATCAACTTTTAACAAAAAAGAAAAGAAAATGAGAAAGAAAATTGTAGCAGGCAACTGGAAAATGAACATGAACCTGCAAGATGGTGTAGCTCTCGCTAAGGAAATCAACGAGGCTTTGGTAGCAGACAAACCAAACTGCGACGTTGTTATCTGCACTCCATTCATCCACTTGGCTTCAGTAGCTCAGGTCTTGAATGCAGAGGTAGTAGGTCTTGGTGCAGAGAACTGCGCAGACAAGGAGAAAGGCGCTTACACCGGTGAAGTTTCAGCAGAAATGGTAAAGAGCACAGGTGCTCAGTATGTCATTCTCGGTCACTCAGAGCGTCGCCAGTACTATGGTGAGACTGCAGAAATCTTGAAAGAGAAGGTAGAGTTGGCTCTGAAGAACGGCTTGAAGGTAATCTTCTGCTGCGGCGAGACTCTCGAGGAGCGCGAGGCCGAGAAGCAGAACGAGGTTGTAAAGGCAGAGCTTGAGGGCTCAGTATTCCACCTCGACGCAGAGGCTTGGAAGAATATCATCCTCGCCTACGAGCCAATCTGGGCTATCGGTACAGGCAAGACTGCCACATCCGATCAGGCTGAGGAAATGTTGGCTTACATCCGCTCTATCGTAGCAGAGAAGTATGGCAACGAGGCTGCAGAGGAAACATCTATCCTCTATGGCGGAAGCTGCAAGGCAAGCAATGCTCCAGAGCTCTTTGCTAAGCCAAATATCGACGGCGGTTTGATTGGTGGCGCTTCTTTGAAGGCAGCTGACTTCAAGGGCATCATCGACGCTTGGAAGAAGTAATTTCTGAAAAGCTAACAGAATCATTACATATTGTCAGCATGGGCTACTGCTGCCTCGCATCAAATACGGGGCAGCAGAAAGTCCATAGCTGATATTTCCATTTTTATCAAAAACATTAAAATCATCATGAAGCAATTCGTCATCGTACTTATCGCAGCACTCTGCTCTGCCACTATGGCTCATGCGCAGAAGTATCTCGACCACTTGCAGCAACGAACCCCAGGACAGGGAACTGTTACCGTGAAACAGAGCAAGGAAATCGACGAATTGGTCAATGGCAAGGCTGCAAAACCACAGGCAGACAAGCAGAAGACAGAAACGTCGCAAAAGGCCAACCCTCAGCATCACGAAGAGGGACAAAACAAGAAGCCCGCTCCCGACTCGGTAAAGAAACAACAAACACCCGATACTGCCAAGAAAGCTGAACACAGCAATACAGAGGGCAAAAATAACGAAGAAACAGATACACCTGCAGTCGACATGCACAAGAAAGTGATGCGTGGAAGCTACAAGGTTACAGGATATAGAGTACAGGCTTATGCCGGAGGCAACTCACGAAACGACCGACTGAAGGCAGAACGAATAGGAAACGCCATCAAAATGCGTTATCCCGACCAGCCCGTATACGTACATTTCTATTCACCAAGATGGATCTGCCGCGTGGGCAACTTCCGCTCTCTCGAAGAGGCACGGAAGATGCTTGCCAAGGTAAAGGCCATGGGCTACAGACAAGCCTGTCTGGTGAAGGGAAAAATCACAGTACAATATTAAGCACACTAAAGTAAAATCATGAATCCAGAAACAGAATTTCGCGAAGGCCTCGACGAACTGGCCGTACACTACAAAGAAGTACTCAAACTATTGGGCGAAGACCCTGAGCGTGAGGGACTCGTCAAGACACCGATGCGAGTGGCCAAAGCCATGCAGGTGCTTACACGCGGATACACACAAGACCCTCACAAGGTCCTGACTGACGCACTCTTTGCCGAGAAATACGACCAGATGGTCATCGTCAAGGACATCGACTTCTTCTCGATGTGCGAACACCACATGCTGCCATTCTATGGCAAGGCTCACGTGGCATACATCCCCAACGGACACATCACAGGACTGAGCAAGATAGCCCGCGTGGTGGACATCTACAGCCATCGTCTTCAGGTGCAGGAGCGCCTCACACAGCAAATCAAGGACTGCATACAGGAAACCCTCAAACCTCAGGGCGTGATGGTTGTCATAGAAGCCAAGCATATGTGCATGCAGATGAGAGGTGTGGAAAAGCAGAACAGCATCACGACAACAAGCGACTATAGTGGTGTATTCAACTCTCTCAACACCCGACAGGAATTCATGAACCTCCTGAGAGGTGAAAGCAAGAGAATCTAAATATAGTGTTCCGTGTTTAATGTTTAGCTTGTACTTATGGATGCTAACATTAAACACGAAATACTAAACATTAAACACTAAACACAATGATGAAATTTATCTCGTGGAACGTGAACGGCCTGCGCGCCTGTGTCGGTAAAGAGTTTGAACAACAGTTCAAACAGCTCGATGCCGATTTCTTCTGTCTGCAGGAAACCAAGATGCAGCAAGGTCAACTCGACTTAAGCTTTGACGGTTACGAAAGTTACTGGAACTATGCCGAGAAGAAAGGCTATTCTGGCACAGCTATTTACACCAAGCATAAGCCATTGGGAGTAAGCTACGGCATGGGCATTGAAGAGCACGATCACGAGGGACGCATCATCACCTTAGAATACGAAGACTTCTATCTCGTTACCGTCTACACTCCAAACTCTCAGAATGAATTGCGTCGGCTCGACTACAGAATGACATGGGAAGAAGACTTCCGCAAGTTTCTCAAAGACCTCGATGCCAAGAAACCCGTCATCGTATGCGGCGACATGAACGTGGCTCATCAAGAAATAGATATCAAGAATCCGAAGACAAACCGACGCAATGCAGGCTTTACCGATGAGGAGCGCGAAAAGATGACACAGTTATTAGAAGCTGGTTTCATAGACACCTTCCGCTACAAGCATCCGGAAGACGTCACCTATTCATGGTGGTCGTACCGTTTCCGTGCCCGTGAGAAGAATGCAGGCTGGCGTATCGACTATTTCCTTGTATCCGAACGTCTGAAGGAAAAGATCAGCGAGGCTTCTATCCTCACCCACTTCATGGGCAGTGACCATTGCCCTGTAGAACTCGACTTGAAATTCTCATAATGAGGCAAGGAAAGTCTTTTCTATGGTGCATTCCTTAACGTTAAATACAGAACATTGAACATTAAGCGATGAACATCAAGCGGTGAACATCAAGCGGTGAACATCAAGCGGTGAACAGCATACCCAGCAATAAAGCACTTGTCTTAATTTCTTAACTCCTTAACCTAATATAATAAGGTAAAAGAGCAGAATGTCCATCAAGAATCGCTAAAAAAGCAAAGAAGTATGCGAAAAAACTGCAAAAAACGATTAAATATTTGTTCATTTCAAAATAATATCATACCTTTGCAACCGAAAATGTTCAATAGAGCATAAGCAATCGGGATTTGGCGCAGTTGGTAGCGCACACGTCTGGGGGGCGCGAGGTCGCTGGTTCGAGTCCAGTAATCCCGACTATTTTTAGCTTATTATTCTGTCTATCAGAATTTTACCCTATGTCGAAGGTATTTTCGTCGGTAAAATTCGGGACAGAGTAAAAATAGCTAAAACAATCAAAATCTCCACACTCCTTATGGCCAAGAGATTTGAAATTGGCAAAAAGTCGGTTTAATTCATTCAATACACCATGTCTGCAATAAAAATTAAAGATATGGTTAAAAAAAATTATTCCTTACAATCAAACGAGGCTGTTTTAAGCAGCATTGTTGGATGGAGACCTCCTGTCTTCCATCAGAAATCTGAGTGTTATGTTAGTTTCTTAGCTTTTGACCCAAGCTTTGGCCGACTCCGAAGAAAGAGAATCATGCTTGACAAGATAAAGGGCAAGCGCAAACAGCGTGAATATGCTGATGCACTCATGAAGCGTCTCACAGAGAAGCTCATGGATGGTTGGAACCCCTGGATAGAGGCAAGCCAACCTCTCGAATACACACGATGGGAAGATGTGTTGCTCAAATACAGAGAGTATTTGACAAAGCTCTATAATGAGCACAACCTTCGTGAGGAGAGTCTGCATGATTACACCAGTAAGGTGAATGTACTTGAGACATGGATTAAGGTTAAGCACATCAACATCACCTACAGCTATCAATGGGACCGAAACAACGTGAGCAAGTTCCTTGATTATGTTTTCGTAGAAAGAAACAATAGTGTTCTGACCAGAAACAATTATCTGACGTGGCTCAAGACCTTCTCAAAGTATCTTTTTGAACGTGGCTATATCAGCATGAACCCAACGGACGGCCTCGGACGTATCAAGAATCGCCTGAAGAAAGAACGCGATGTGATACCTGACGACGTGATGCTGGAGATACGTGAGTATCTTATGACAAACAACAAACATTTTCTTCTGGCCTGTGAGATATTGCACTATCTTTTTGTTCGCCCCCGCGAACTTTCTTATCTGAAAATAGGAGATTTCCATCTCAAATCAAAGACACTCACTCTACATGGTGAGCACACAAAGAACAGGAATGATGCCACTATCACTCTACCAGCTCATGTTATCAAGTTGATGCTGGACCTGAATATATTCTCATATCCAAGCAATTATTATCTCTTTTCTGCAGACTTCTGTCCTGGAGAGGAGCATAAGAGCGAAAAGATATTTCGTGATTACTGGCACCGCATACTGCGCAGGGATCTCGGGTTCTCGATGCGTTATAAATTCTACAGTCTGAAAGACACTGGTATAACCAATATGCTTAGGGCCAACACGGATGTCTTGTCGGTCAGAGACCAGGCACGACACTCATCAATCCTCATTACAGACATCTATACTCCGAAGGACATCCAGTCTGCGAATGAACTCATCATGAACTACAGAGGAGTGCTATAAGGAAAAGAGGCGGCAGTATTAATCTGTCGCCTCTATCCATTAAGATATCATGTAAAAGCTACCTGTCATTATTGGCTCGATGCCATCATCTTTGATTTCAACTTCAATTTTAGCGCAAACGAAACGTTTGCCATGAAAAATATAAATCTTTGAAGGGTCTGGTATCTTCGATGATCTGAATTTGATTTCCATACAGTCTTTATTATCTATCACAGATTTCACATGAAATTCATTCAAACTATAGTCAGTTCTCTGCACCAGGCTCAGACTCCAACCTTTAGTTATGCCAAAAACCTTCTTCAGATGCACATCGTCTGTCACAGGAACTGGCCAAGCCATGAAATGATCCATGGCATTGTCATATAAGCAGGATTGTGGTAATGTCGTAGGAATACCTGTTGGCAGCGGATATGTCGCATCCTGCATTTTGTCGAGGAGAAAATATATCTGCATGCTTTCTTTGTCATTCTCCTCATTATCCATATTTGAATCATCTTCAATGGCATCCTCAACAGTCACATAAGTGTAACCATCATCATCTTTTGTCGACTCAAGGCTCTCTGCTTCTTTAGTGTTGACGGCAGACAGCATATAGCGAGGTCTCACGTCCTTATTATGACCCGACAATTGAAAAAAATTGCTGTAAGTTGTGAAATTCTGGTCAATCACCGCAACAGCTGCAGGAGCTATATTGAGTGTGATGCTGTCGTCACTGTCTGTATTGCGAATAAGCGGTGAAAACTCTCCACACTCCACCCAGCTGCCCTTGGAATCATCTACCTCATCAGCCTTCCATATATTATATGCCTGCAGACTGCCGTCAGAAAACACCCTCTTGATAATGGTTGTTCTTTTCTTTTTCATATCCCATCCGTTGATAGTTGAATCAAGTCCAGGTGTCATGCCTTGATATGTATATATATCAAAGTATGCCAGCACTTTCTGTGGTATCACCTCATAATTATCCCTCTCTTCAGACTCACCTAAGTTGAACTCAACATTAGAAGTGTCTATCGTGTTGAGCGAGCCATCCTCATCATAATCAACACTGAACTCATCCAATGCTACCATTTCAACAGTCTCTGCATTGAGCAGTTCTGAGCTTCTCAAGATGCTCACCGTGCGCTCAGCTTCGTTGAAATAAATTCTCGCATTGAATAATTTGCGGAACTCTTCCAAAAAAGTATATACAGTCCAATGTGGTAACGCATGGCGAAACTCATCCGACTTATAGGCAGAAGCGATGTATAGACCATTCCATGGAGCTTCATTGAAATCATCACGAACAACCTTATATCCACATATAATGAGAATATTATGCAATATATGAATGAAATTAGGATGGACAGCCAAGTTGGTGATGTATCTCTTTCTGTTCTTTCCCAATGTCATATTCGCTGTCATATCGTTTGTCTCATCTCGAATAGGTGTGTAAACATACATTCCAGGAATACCTATCATATAAGATGGATTGTATGTTGCGTAGAAATTAAATGTTTTGACCTCTGCCATCAGACCCATAATCTCTTTTGCATTGACTGTCTCCAGCTGGTCTCCCATGCTACCATGCAGTGCTCTGCCCAAATCCATCTCATCAATAAACTTTTTGTCGAATTTGGAATTATACTTCACCCTTGATTTACCACCGAGCAACTGCAGCTTCACTTCTTTCTGATTGACAGATAGTACAGTGCCCACTCCACTCATGATGAGCAAGCCATTACAGTATAGCTTGCAGTCATCATATTTAGCGAGTTTCTTCTTGACCTCGAACCTTGACACATTCTTGAATATCTCTCTATTAGATAAGATATTCATCGGAAATGTGATGTCATAGGTGTATTCTCCATCATCGGTGACATATTGGTTTGCGTATGTCACCTTGATGGAGGATGTGGATATAGGATAGGCTTTATGCCCATTGATAATGCATGTTATCATACTACTTGTTGTCTAATAATCGTTCATAATCTTTCAGTTTTCTGTGCAGTCCGCTACGGCCAGCGATAGGCATAACTATCTCCAAGCCGTCATCAAGAGTCTGATTGAGAATGCTGATGGCATTGTTCACACCATCGAGGGACTCTCGCACCTCACTATTGTCATTGCTGACGTTGACAACAGGAGTGACAACTGCTCCACCGCCACCAGAACCGAGAGCTCTGCTGATATCATCAGCGGTCAGTGAGCCGACCGTGTTGGAGCGCTGCGCTCTGTCGATGAGGTCGAAAGCAGGACGAATGGATGAGTTGTTGACAGCCTGATGGTTGGCTACGAACTCACCTTCGTGGACAACACCTGCCTCTCTGCGATATCGCCTGCCTCCTGTATAACCGCCCGAGTAGTAACCTGCCGCTTCTGCCTGATGCTGTTTTCTGATAGTAGCTATCTGCAGCAGACCAGCAGCAGTGGCCATACCAGCAGCTATTGGTGCCAAGGTCCAGCCGATGAAAGGAACTCGTGCAGCAGATGAATAGGCGTTGATGGCAGCCATGGCTGTGGAGGCGATAGCCTGAGCTATCTCAATCTTCATCGCTTTTTTGTTGGCTTTAGCTTTAGCTGCTGCCAACTCCTTGTCACGTTTCTCCTCAAGCCTTTTCTTCTTTTTGGAGTTGTTGCCTGCTGCAGCAATCTGCTTTTCGTAGTTTTTGGAGATTTTGGCCTGCTCCAGATCTGAGCATGCCTGCGAATAAGCTGATGCGGCTGACATGATATTGCTGATGCCATTGTATGCAACCTGTGTTTTCTGCACCATTCCATCGAGGAAGTCCCCCGTGACTTGCGCCTTGGCCTGCATGTATGCAGCATGGTTCTGCTCATCGGAGCCATATAGCTCCTTGAGCTTCTCCATGGTGTTCTGATAGTTCTGCACCTGTGCGACGAAATAGCCACCGAAACTGCCATTTGTTGATTGTGCATCCCCGGCTGCAGCCTTTGCGCTATTGACCATCTCTGAAGTCTTGTAGTCAATCTTGGCTTGCGTAGAGCCTGCTCCATGATCCTCAGCCTCGATCTGCGCTCTCTGGGCTGCGAACTGCTTGGTTATCTCCAACTTCATCTGCTGATATTCCTCCTCATTGATCAGTCCCTTTTTGTAGAGATTATCAAGACCATTGAGATACATGGTTTCCTGTGCCTGAACATCCTGCTTGCCGAACTGCTGACGCAACTCCTTCAGCTGGTTCTGGTATGCCTCCTGCATCTGCAGCTGGTGGTCAAGAGATGACTGCTCCATCTCTGCCTTGAGGTCAAGCCATTCCTCACTGCCCTCATTGTAAAGGGACAGGCGTCTCTGCATTGCATCGACTTCATTCTGATAGAGAGCTTCATCAAGAGCGATGTCATTCTGATAGATAGCGGAGCTGGCATCATTATACTGTGCTTTGATATTTGCCTCGCGAACCAACCGCTCACGTTCTATATCTTTCTCACGCATTTTGATGATATCCTCGTCATGCTTTTTAGCAGCATTGACTCTGTCATCAAGCAGCTGGCGATATTCATTGCTGTCCTCACCATAGAGTGCTTTCAACTTATCAATTCCAGCAATAGTGATTTTCTCCCGATCATCGATGTACTGCTGATATGTTTTCTTGCCCTCTGCATAAGCTTTGGCATTGTCAGCCATCAGTTGGTTGGTCTCAGCTTTGATGCTGTCGGCTGCTTGCTTCTGCTTGCGCTTGGCTTCAGCCTCACGCTTGCGAGCTTCAGCTGCAGCTTTCTTCTCCGCTTTCTCACGAGCCTTGCGCTCCTTCTCCGATTCAGTGCTTGTGCTACCGCCACCGCCATTTGTGTTGATGTTCTCTTTCGCCTTTTTGACTTCTGCACTCTGCATATCCTTGCCATATACTTCAGTAATTGCAGCAATTATACTGTCCCTCTCCTTAATTTCGTCATTAAGTTTCTGCAGATCTCTACGGAATTTATCTGTTGCATCCTGCGTTGTGTTACCTGTTGCGCCCCATGACGTTGTATAAGTATATCCAGGACCTGCATTTTTGGCCTTCTCATAGTTTTCCCGTGCTTGCTTCTGCTTTATCATCAGGTCAGCCTTCTCTTCAGACAACTGCTGAATCTTCTTTTTTGCGCCCTGCACCTCGTAAAGATGCACGAGAGATTTAATGTAATCATCCAGCGCTCTCTTGTTTTCCTTATATTTGCCTGTGGTCTTGTCTATACTGGCATTATAGTTAGGAGCTATTCTGTTCAGCTCTGCGATGGCAGCATATCTGTCTTTGAGTGAATTAGTCTCGTTCATGGCAGCTTGTCTCAGATTTTCGAGTTTCAGTTGCTCATCGACTATCTCTTTCTGCGCTTCTTGATGAATATCATTGAGAGCTTCCTGCGCTTTGGCCGCAGTGTCTGTCTTGCGACTTAAATCGACGATGACTGCAACCAAAGTCGTGACAGCTGCAGCAACAGCAAGATAAGGATGTGCTGCAAGTATCGCCCACAATTTCTTTGCACCTGCCAACACAACATTTTGCCAAATAGCAATCGCCTTGAGTTTGACTATGTGTGCGGTCTCTGCAACTGTTAATGCAATGATGGTTGCAGTGAGTGTAATGAGTGTTGTTCGGTATTTAGCAACAAAATCAATGATAGACGAAAGAATATGCACGGTTAAGCTGGCAGAAGAGATACACAGACGTGCTGCAGGATAGAGTTTCTGCCCCAACTCTATCGCGAGATCCTGGAATCTCTTTTTTGCCTTGTCGAGCTGTGCCTGCACACTTTCATTCTGAGTATTGAACTCATTGATGATAGATGTGCCCTCAGCGTATGATTTAGTGGCAAGATCCTGAGCTGTCTTGATATCATCAAGTTTGTCCGCGAGGACAGTGAGCACACCAGTTGCTCTCGATCCATCCATCTTCATTTCCTCGAACATAGGTGCGAGTTGTGCAAAGCCACCCCTGTAACGCAGTGCTGCCAGGAACTGGAGGAGTGCTCCATTTGCATCCTCCTTCAATGTCTTTGAGAACTCCTTGACATTGAGTCCTGCAATCTTGGCGAATTTGGCAGAGTCCTGGAACATCTTGGCAAGAAGGTTCTGCACGGCAGTTGCAGCGGTTTCATCCTGCTGCATGTTCTGGTCGAGGACTGATGCGAGACCCATGATTTGCGCCTGAGTGAAGCCAGCTTGTTTGCCGACACCAGCCACACGGGCGGTGAAGTCAACGAGATAGCCTGCAGATGCAGAAGAATTCTGAGCCAGCTCGTTGACGGCAGAACCAGTGGCGAGCATTGCACCTCGCAAACCTTTTGTTTTGTCCTCGCCAAACATTTGAGCAAGTTTTCCGATTTGCGACACTGCTTCATCGCCAAGGTCATCGCCCAATGCTACATTGATTTTATCAGCACCATCAACGAATTCTTCGACGAGAGAAGTTGCCGTAATTCCCAATCGACCAGCATCACCTGCCAGTTGGTTGAGTTTCTCGCGAGCAGTTCGGGTATCCATTTTCTTGAAGTCCTCATTCATGCGCTCCACCTCATCTGCAGTCTGTCCTGTATATTTGCGGACATTGGTCATCTCATCATCCATGGAGGCGAACTTCTCGACGCAGCTTTTCACAGTGAATGTCAAGCCCGAAATGGTTGCAATGGCTCCCAGTATGACTCCCTGCATGCGGTTGAACCGATCAGCAGTCCTACCAATCCATGATTGTTGAGCCTGTCCTTCTGCACGAACAGCCTCCAACTCTGTTTTCAATTGTTTGGCCTGCATTTGCATCTGCTTGAATGCCTCAGATCCACGGTCAAGACCTCTCATCTCCTGGTTGAGAACCTTCATGGAATATTCCAAGTCACGGACAGACGAAGTCTTGAGATGCGACAACGTATTATCAACGAGCTGCATCTGACGCTTGGTCTCCTTGATATCCACATTAGCCTTGTCAATCTCATTGTCATACTGCTGCATGAGTGTGACCACCTTCTGCTCAGACAGTCTGATGCGCTCAAGTTCAGCGTCAACGAGCTTCAACTTGGCCGCAGACTGTGCATAAGAATCTGACGAAGGATCAATGGAGTTCATCTTAGAGCGAATTTTTGCTCTTGTGAAGTTGAGATCTTCAATGGAGGCGTGCTGCAGATTGTTGAGTGTCTGAGTCATGCGCTGCGCTTCTGCCTCTGCCTGTTTGGTAGCCCCCTTCAGGTGCAGCATCTGGTCTTTGACTTTAGAGAGCTGCTCTTCTAACTTAGCATAATCTGCAGGGTCAGAGACAGCCTTCATCTGCCCCTTCAGATGCCGTGCAGCCTTTTCAAGCTGTCCAAGGCTGGCATCAGAGAGATTATCGAGCGTCTCTTTAACGCTCATCGTTGAGTTTTTGAATTGCTTCATCTCTCGCTCAGCAGCCTTCAGGTCCTTAGCGAGAGATGTGCCTAAACGGGAATCGCCCGCCGAGAAAGCATCCTGCTTTGCTTTCTTGAGACGAGCGATTTTGTCCTCCAACTCCTTGAGTCGGTTTTTCGCCTCCTCAGAGTTGAGTTTGACGATCGTTGTATATACTTCCTGTCTTGCCATTATTTGCTGACTTGTATATCAATGGTTCGTTAAAATTTGAGATAACGGCTAAGCGGCTTTACGCTGCCA
>ERZ791902.1002-NODE-1002-length-15455-cov-3.458961_pt1 | contig 15455 bp, 2 predicted proteins | sample MGYA00510149_ERZ791902 | MGnify/ENA primary metagenome ERZ791902 (study PRJEB30046, sample SAMN00792060) | human gut metagenome | study: EMG produced TPA metagenomics assembly of the A metagenome-wide association study of gut microbiota in type 2...
TCCGCCGCGCCCTCTGCCTTGTGGCGCATGACGATGGCATCGACGCCCATCGCCTCAATCGTGTAGAGCGTATCGCGCAGGCTCTCGCCCTTGACGATGCTCGAGGAACCCGCCGTGATGTTGACGACGTCCGCGCCGAGGTACTTGCCGGCGAGCTCGAACGACGTGCGCGTGCGCGTGCTCGGCTCGTAGAACAGCGGGACAATGGATTTGCCGCGCAGCGTCGGGACCTTCTTGATGTCACGATGGATGATGTTCTTCATTTCCTTGGCTGTCTCGAGCACGAGACGGATCTCCTCCGCCGAGAAGTCAGCGAGTCCGAGGACGTTCTTGCCCCGTAAGGATACATTTGTTTTCCCCAAGTTGATCACTCCTTAAAGAATCCGCTAGAAATGGTCCATTGTCTTTTTCAGCCCCTGATATGCAGAAAAGGAGCTCCCTATGCGTATGCATAAGAAAGCTCCTGGCTTTACGTAAGCTTATGACGTTACTTTGTGGCTCCCTTTATGCGCATCGCAGTACGCATCTTAAAAAGGCAATTTTCCTTTTTCAACTGTGTCATTTGACTGTAGCTATTATATCGTATCTTGAACTGAAACGCAAGGCAGATGAGAAGATTTCCCTCTGCCCTTTTGCGTTTCCTGCGGTATATGTTCGATACGACCTGCTCGCGCTCAGATGTTGAACGGCGCGAAGAGCTTGCGGATGTAGTTGCGCGCCTTGCTCATGACCTTGATGACCGGCTCCATCATCTTCGGCTGGCGCACGACATAGTGCATGACGCGGCGGCGCAGCTGACGGTAGTCGGAGTCGAAGTCGCGCAGCACTTCCTCCATCTCCTTCTCGACCGAGACCGCCGGGATGTTCGACGGAATGATCTCCGCCGTGCGGCCCGTGATCTTCGCGAGGTCGCCGCGGAACGGCACGTAGCACTCGATGCCGAGCTCCTTCTGGATGCGGCTCTTGAGCGCGCCCTGCGCCGTCGCTTCGCCGTGAACGATGAAGATCTTCGCGGGCTTCGGGCTCGTGATCTCGCCGAGCCAGCTCATGATCTGGTTGGCGTCGGCATGAGCCGAGAAGCCGTCGAGGCTCTTGATCTGCGCCTTGACCGCGATTTCCTCGCCGAGCACGCGCACGCGTGTGATGCCATCGATGAGTCGGCGGCCAAGGCACCCCTCCGCCTGGTAGCCGACGAACAGGATTGTCGACTCCGGACGCCAGAGATTGTGTTTGAGATGATGCAGCACACGGCCCGCATCGGCCATGCCCGACGCCGAGATGATGATGGCCGAGCCTTCCGATGAGTTGAGCGCGCGCGACTCCGCCGCCGTCTCACAGAGATGGACCTGCGGGAAATCCGGCACCTTGCCGTTCTTGCCGAAGACCTTCAGGGACTCCTCATCGAAGTCGCGGAAGTTCTTGAGGAAGACGCGCGTCGCATTGATGGCCAGTGGGCTATCGATGATGATCGGGATGTCTGGGTCGAGGCGCCCCTCGCAGTGCAGCCGGTAGAAGTAGTAGAGAAGCGTCTGCGTGCGGCCGACAGCAAACGACGGGATGATGAGGTTACCGCCACGGTCCATCGTCTCATTGACGATCTCGATGAGCGCCGTCTCCTTGTCGTAGAGCTGGTGCAGGCGGTCGCCGTACGTCGACTCCGTGATGACGAAGTCGGCGCCGTGAATGATCGTCGGGTCGCGCAGGATCGGCTGGTCGGGCTGACCGAGGTCGCCCGAGAAGACGAGCTTCGTCTCCTTGCCATTCTCCTTCACGTAGACTTCGAGGATGGCCGAACCGAGGATATGGCCCGCATCACGGAAGAACACGCGCAGGTTGTCCGACAAATGCAGCTCCTGGTCGTACGGGACCGGCGAGAACTGCTTGAGCGCATCGAGTGCGTCGTTGATGCCGTAGAGCGGTTCGACCGGCGCATCGCCGCGGCGCTGTCCCTTCCGGTTGAGCATCTCGGCATCCGACTCCTGGATGTGCGCCGAGTCGGGCAGCATGATCTTGGCGAGGTCGCAGGTCGCCTGCGTCGCGTAGACCGTCCCCTTGAATCCCTCACGCACGAGCTTCGGCACAAGGCCGCAGTGATCGACATGCGCATGCGTCAAGAGCACGCCGTCGATGTCCGCCGGATTGAACGAGAACTCCTCGTAGTTGTACTCACGGATGCGCTTTGAGCCCTGAAACATGCCGCAGTCGATTAGATAGCGGTCCTCGCCCGTCTCCAGCAGATAGCAGGAACCCGTGACCGTATGAGCCGCACCTAAGAATTCGAGTCGCATAGAAATGCCCCCTTATACAGTTGTAATACATTTGTATTGGTTGTCTTCCTATTAGATACGCGTTACTCTTATTGTCTCTTACTGTAGTATTCGCACTCATACGTTCGGAATCCTCTTTTGAACAGAAAGATTTTTTATTCTCCCAAAGTCCTGCAACAGCAAAAGCCCTCGTACGGATCCCCAAAGGAATCCATACGAGGGCCAGTCTTTATGCAATCTGCTTAGCGTTTGACATTCTTGAGCTCAACTCGGAACTCACTTGCAAGACGGTTGAGTCCATTGTCCTTGTTGAGTGCAGGGTTCTTCGTCGCACCATTCTTGAGCGCCGTGTAGAGGATCTGAGCGAAGTCGTTGCGCGTGAGCATCGGATTGTTCGCCGGGTCTTCGACGCGGCAGTCCTTGAGCGCACCCGCCTTCGCGAGCTTCGCGACAAAGTCGTAAGCCCAGTGGTTCTCCGGCACATCAGGGAAGAGGTCCTCACCGCTGACCGGCGCAGCCGCAGCAGCTGGAGCGGCCGCCGTCTTCTGCTCCGCGAGCTTCTCGAGGATGGCCGTCTGGCGTGCCAAGAGCTCCTTGAGCTCGTCATTCTCCGCCCGCGTCGAATTGTCGACCGATGGCAGATAAGCTGCCACGATCGGCACCTGCTGGCCGCTGGCCGTCGTCGTCACAGCCGTGACCGGCTGCGGCGTCTTCGTGCCCTCTGTCTGACCAGTCGGCTGCGTCGTCTGCGTCGGAGCCGCTACGAACTGTACCGGGACTGCCTTCGTTGCTGCCTGCGTGCGCATGTGGCCGGAGTTTTTGCCCATCTTCCACGTGATGCCGGCGTTGACCATGTTCTCGCCACCGCCAAAGCTTGCGCCGACCGACATCGTCGTCGTCTCATCCGGATGGTAGTACATGCCGACCGCCGCACTCGCGCCGCGGTAATTGCCGAAGCCCGCCGCGAAGTCGACCTTGTCGTCCGGATCATAATTGCCCGGATGCAGGGCCGCCAGAGCAGCCGCCCCCGCGCCGACGCGGTTGATGCGCGAGTCGAGACGGTTGACCGCCCGGTCAAGCTGATTGATGTGCGCCGCATTCTGGCCGATGGCCTCGCCTTGTCTTGCCGCCAGCTCATTGACCTGCTTGACATTGACCGCATCACCGGCATCCTTGCCGTCGCCGACATTGCGGATGACCTGACCATTGGCATCGACGCCCCTGTCGTCGACATACGTCTTGCCGTTGACCTTGAACGAGTCGCTCGTCAGAGCCGACTTATAGCCGACTTTGATACCTTCCTTGTTGACGACCGTATCGCCCGCCGTGAAGGAGTCGGACTTGATGGACTTCGCCTCAATCGAGCCTTCATTGCCCTTGATCGTCAGACTGCCGAGATTGATCTGCTCTTTATTCAGGCCAATCTTGTAGTCCGTGCCGCCCGAGGCATTCTTGCTCTCGCTCAACGTCAGGTTCGTATCCGCCGTCGACACCGACGAATGCTGTCCAGCCGTCGTGTAGATGTCGTTCATGCGATTGTTGAGCTTGCCAATGGCCGTCGTCGCACTGTCGCCGTCGGCGATTTCCTTGCCCTTGACCCCACTATACACATTGTCGCCGACTGTCGTCTCCACGCGCTTGTCAAGGTTGTTGATGGCATCGACCGTCGAAGTCGGACGACCGTCTGCATTCTTGACCGTATCGTTGAGCTTCGCGACATCGCCGAGCTCGTCAGCCTTGGCCACGTTGTTGATGACAACCTGCCCCTTGACATCCCCCGGCTTCGTCCCGTCGCCAGAGACGACATTGATTGCGACGCTGTTCTTGTCGATAGCCTTGCCATCAAGGCCCTTGCCCTGGCCGACATTATAATTGCCAGCCTGGATGTGCTGCTCATTCTGAGCCGCCGTCGCCGTCGCATTCTCGACCGCCTGCTGCAACTGGTCCTCGGTAGCGGCGCGGCCGTTGACGGCCTTGCCCGTCCAAGTTGTATTGGAAAGACCGGAAATCGTCTGCTGACCATCATTGGCCTCGATCTTGATGCCATGGTCGCCGCCGACGACAACGCGGCCATCTGCCACCGTCGTATTGCCCGTCTTGACCGTCTCCGCCTCGACATCTTTAGCCGTCACTTTGCCCTCAGTACCATAGATATGGACCTTGTCAAGGTTCATGTGCTGCTTGTTGAGGCCGAGCTTGTAGACCGTACCACCATTTGCATTCGTTGTCGTGCCGTCGATGGTCACATTGTTGTCACTATCGACAGACTGTACTTCCGTATGCTTCTTGGCTTCCGTCACGGCATTCAAGATATCGCCGTTGACCTGCTTAAGACTATCGTCGACCTTCTGGTTGACCTTGTTGACGGCCTGGACCACAGTAGTCGAGCCACCAGCAGGATTCTTCAGGTTATCCGCCAACTCACCGACTGTACCGAGTTCCGATGCCTTGGCCACATCATTGATGACGACCTGACCGTCGACTGCACCTTTGGCATTGACCACATCAATGGAGACACTGTTCTTGCCCTTCGGATCCGCGAGATCCTGGCCATCCTTATCCTTGCCGACACCATAGGTGCCCTTCCGGATATGGAGCTCGCTGTTAGAAGCCTGTGTCGAAGCATCCGAGATAGCCTTGGCCAGCTGATCCTCCGTTGCAGCGCGGCCGCTGACCGCCGTACCATCCCAAGTCGTATTGGCAAGTCCCATGACAGTCTTTGCTGCGCCGTTTACCGTAACACCACCGATGGAAGCCGTGCCAGCGGTGCTGTTCAAGGCAATCTTCTTGTCCGCATCGCCCGTATTGTCCAGTACGATGCTGCCAGCCGACACTTTGCTGGCGCCAATCGTCAACGAACCTGCCTCACTGAGGTCGATATCATTGTTGAGCTTGACCTTGATGGCACCCGTCGGGCCGGCATTATCGGTGTAAGCCACCGTCGAGATATTGCCCTGCTTGACAACCGTACCGTCTGCACCATAGGTGCCATCACCCTGGATAGCAATCGTACGTCCCAGCGTCTGGGTAACCTTCGTTTCGCCACCATTGTTGGCGCCATCGTCAGCTGTCAGGCCGAAGCCGCCCGTTCCCGTAGCTGCCGAAACCTTATCAATGGCTTCTCGCAACTGGGCTTCCGTAGCCGCCCGCGTGCCTTCATAGTTGGACTGATCCCATTTCGTATTCGAGAGACCCGTGATGTAATAGCCCTTATCCGGATTGGCACCGCCGCCGTTCTGGAGGCCGATGGTCAGATTGCTGGCACCATTGCCGAGGCCAGTGAAGGCAATCGTATTCATGCCGGTGAGACTTGAATTCAACGCATAGGTGAAATTCGTGCCATCCTGCGTCAGGATCATATTATTCCCTGCAATGAAGCCGACTTTCGAACCAGCCGTAATGGACTGTAAAGTGCTACCGTTATTCTGGCCACTGCCAACCTGCGAAGACTGTGCCGTCCACGAAAGACTATTCAAGACGCTCGTCAAGTTCATTCCAGTGACAAGGCCATCCGTCGTGCCAGTCAATGCAGCCTTTCCATCTGTAGTAGTCAGACTGGCCGTCTGTGCTGTATAGGATACCGTAGCACCCGTATTGGTCGTATCCACCTTCGCTTTGATGTAGCTGTTATCGCCATTGACAAAGGAAACTGTCTTGTCATTGCCGATATTGCTGGCTTTCGTCGTGTCATCGCCGGTAATCTTCCAACCATTCGTGACCTTCTGCTGCAATTCGTAGAGCTGGCTGCCATTGATAGCATCCTGCGAATTGGCATCAACCGTGCCGTTAGCTACACCAGTAATCGTATGACCGCCGTTCTGCAAGCCCTGCTTATTGAGCACCACATCGGTGGTCGTAGCTGTTGCCGCTTTCGTCGCATCGTGGAGACGAACTTCCGTCGCATGCTGGGTCAGGCTATTGCCATCCTTATCGGATACCTTCAGGCCCTCACCGGTTAAAACTGCTGTATTATCCTTCTGATCCTTTGCTATGACACTCGTCATATTCTGAAGATCTGTATTCAACGCATAGGTGAAGTTTGTACCATCCTGCGATAAGCTCAGATTTCTACCTGCATTAAACGTGATTGTAGAACCAGCGCTTACTTTTTGCGCACTCCCAGTCGCATTTCCTGCTTGGATGGTCCAATAAGCACCGTTGATGGCACCGTTGATGGCATCTTTGACTGCACCTGTTGTCGTCAGGCCATCACCATTGGATGTAATCTTGCCATCCGCTCCAACCGACAATGTATTCGTCACTGCATCCACCGCAACCGTTGCATTGCCAGTCGTACTGTCAACCGAAAGTGTTGCCGTTGCATACTTGCCACCTGCATACGAGACAGTCTTGCCCTTGCCGATATTCGCTGTCAGGTCTGTCCCCGAGGCATTCTTGCCAGCAATCGTCCATCCTGTAGTGACATCAGACTTTACTGCTTCCAACTGAGATACATTGACCGCATCGTTCGGATCGGTACCCTTCGCTACACCTGTAACCTTCTGGTTGGCTGCATTGATACCATTATTGGTGAACTTCGGCCCATTCTGAATTGTAAGGCCATCAGCACCAAGACTCATATTGCCGTTGGTGATGCCTGTCTTGTTCATGAGCGTACTGCCAGTCGTGACACTGCCGTTTTCGCCAAGGTTGATATCCTTGTTGAGTTTCACCGTCAGAGTAGCATTGCCATTCATATCGGTCGAGGTGACAACACCCACATTGCCGTCGGACAGATTCTTCTGTGCTACCTTGGTGGTATCCACATCGCCCACCACATTGAGCTGCTTATCCAGACGGGACGTTACAGCATCACCGTAATTGCCCTTTGTCTTGAAACCAGAAGCCGTGGTATCTGCCGAAGCTTTCTGGATTGCTGCCTTCAAGTCTCCGATGGTAGCTGCGTTGGTTGCAACATCGCCGCCACTGGCTACATTGGTGATCTGCTGGTTGTTGGCATCAATTTTGTTTTTCGTGAAGGTCGGGCCATTTTGGATAATCAGGCCATTGGTATTGAGCGTGCTGTCGCCGGTTTGCACCTGGTTCAGAGAAATGCTGTCTTTCAGGTCATAGGTCACTTTGCCATCGGCTGTAACATCTGCCATGGTGTTCGTACCACCAGCGAAGTTGATGCCCTCCGACAGTTTGCGCGTTGCCTTATCGGCACCGTCAGCCTGCAATTTCAGATCACTTACTGAAACCGTATAGGTCTTGACGTTATTCGCATCAGTCGGTGTACCAATGGTCACATTGTCGCCGGCCGTCAGGACAACAGCGTCCTTGGCCTGTGCTTTGATGGCGTCATTAGAGATGCTAAAGGAAACTTTGCCATCAGCCGTGACACTGGCCGTGGTATTCGTACCGTTCTGGAAATCCAGACCATTTTTCAGGGCTACGCCAGTACCTACTTTCGTGCCATTCTGCGACAGGCCTAAATTGTCTACGTTCACCGTATAAATCTTATGCTGGTCTTTGGCATCTGTCGCAGTCGTGCCAAGCGATGCATTGGTGCCGGCCTTGACTTCTGTCGTAGCGGCTTTGACCTGGCCGACATTAGCAGCGTCGGTATCCAACGTGCCTGCCGCTACCTTATGGATCTGCTGATTGTTGACGTCGATATTGCTCTTCGTGAAAGTCGGACCGTTGGTGACCGTCAGTCCATTGGTGTCAAGCTTGGCATCACCTGTGCTGACCGACTGAATACCGGAAATGTCATCCGCCAGTTTGAAGGAGACTTTGCCGTTTGCTGCTGTCGTGACAATCTGCTTAGCCGTACCGGTGAATGCAGTGGCTTTATCCATGGTGTTGGAACCGGCAGTGCCGTTGTCACCGCTATACTGCACTGTCAGATTGGCCGGGATCTTGCTGTAGTCCACTTTGATATCGTAAGTATGAGTATCGCTGTTGGACGTACCATCGTTAACGATAACACTGCTGTCAGAAGATTTTACAGTCGTACGTCCTGCATTAACTCCGGTCTGAGAAGCCAGGCCAGTAATCTGGATGGTCTTCGGCGTACCTGTCGGATTCTTGTCATCTACCACATTCAGCGTAACCGTACCATTGCTGTCGACGGCATAGGCCTGATCATGAGTTGTCCCTGCTCCTACCAGATGATAGTCACTGAGGCTGTATTTCTCTAAAATCGGGTTCAGGTTCAAATCCACCGTGCTGCCGCCCAGTCGGGTCATGGTCACATGGTTGGTCTCTGTGCCGACTGCCGCACTGGTGATATAGTCATTCTGCAAGCCGGTAATGGTGGCTGTAGAGCCATCATTCATGGTCAGAGTAGCACTGCCAGAGGCATCTCCCTGCGTTCCCACATAGGTTGCCGCACCGGAGGAAACCTTCGTATCCTTCAGACCGGTAATGGAAGCCGTTATTCCGTTAGTGCCTGTGAGGGCAGCTGTACCGTTGCCGTTTGTATCATAGCTTACGGTGCCGCCGGTGATGTATTTATCCTGTGCCGCCGTGATGCCGCCCAAATCATTCAAAATTACCGTTTGACTATTTCCATCGTTGCGAGTAAAGGTTACTGTTTTTTTATCAGCATCTTTCGTAACAGTTGTATAGGTATCTTTTGCGCTGATTGTAAAAGTTTTCTTGGTACCATCCGTGCTGGTAGTAGTATCAATGGTAACATTATCGTTTCCTTTCACCACATCGATGGCATCTTTAGCCTTAGTCTTAATGGCTGTATCGGACACATTGAAGGTAATGGTGCCATTATCGCCAACAGAAGCAGTGGTGTTGGTGCCGTTGCCAAAGACCAGACCATCGCTGAGTGCAACGCTCTTCTTCTGGCCATCGGCTACCTTGACACCCAGATTGCTGACATTCACTTTGTAGATGTGGTGTCCATCGGCAGAAGTCGTATCATCCTCTACGCTATCAACGTTGTTACCTTGAATGACCGTCGTGGTTGCTTTGTCAGCAGCCGTTGTCAGCGCTTCTTTGCTGGCGCCATTGAGATCATCCAGAGAGATACTGACAGGGGTGCTTCCATCATTGCGTTTGAAGGTGATGGTATGATCCGTGTTCTTGGAAACGCTAGTATAGGTATCCGTCAGGTTCAGTGTAGTTTCGTTACCATCCGTATCCTTCAGTTTCACCGTTGTCTGATTGCTTGTATCAGACAGCTTGGACGCGGTATAGGATGCAGAATCCAGCTTGTTGTGGGTGGCACTGATGGTCACTGTGCCATCTGTATCGACGGTCGCTGTCGTGTTGGTGCCATTCTTGAAATTGATGCCACCATCCATGGTGACAGCAGCAGGAGTTCCACCATTGGCTTTGAGGGTCAGGTTCTTGGTATCGATGGTGACATTGCCACTAGCATCGACGGCACTGGTGGTGTTGGTGCCGTTCTTGAAGTTGATGCCATCTGCCAGTGCAACAGAAGTATCGCCGGTGGTTGCTTGCAACTTGAGATTGTCTACAGCGATGGTGTAATTCGTATGGCCATCTGCAGTAGGCGTGGTATTTGTGGTTACGTTTACGTTACCGTTCTTGCCGGTGGTCAGTGTAGTCGTAGCCTTCTTGATCTGGCTGTAGTTGGCAGCGTCGGTATCGTCGGTTCCTGCCTTGACGTCCTTGATCTGCTGGTTATTGGCGTTGATGCCATTGCTGGTGAACTTTGGGCCGCCCGTGATGGTCAGGCCGTTGGTGTCGAGCGTGCTGCTGCCAGTAGTGACAGTAGTTGCCGACACCGTACCAGTAGTCAGGCTGCCGTCCGTGCCGAGGTTGACGTTCTTATTGAGCTTGACCGTCAGCGTGTCTTTGCCATCGGAAACGACACCGATATTGTTGTTGGTCAGCTTGCTGGCATCCGTCGCGCCGCCTTTGATGTTGAGCTTACTGTTCAGTTTCAGCGCAGAGTCGGTCCCAGTGTCGCCGCCGAATTTCAGGCCGTCGTCGGTGGTGGCTACGGTCTTGTCGTTGACGAGAAGGCGTGTCGTGGCAGTCCCGTTCACATCAGCAGTCGTAGTGGTGCCGCTGGTACGAAGGGTAACGCCATTCGCGCCGGCGGCATCTTTCAGTTCGAGTGTGCCGCCGTTGGTTGTATCCGTCCCATCCAGCTTGATGGTTTCTTTATAACTATCTCCACTGCCGGAACCTAACTGAGCGGTGTTCAGGTCCTTGAGATTGCTGGCCAGCTGGACATGGAGTGCGTTGGCATTTTTGTCGGCTACGACAGCGATGTTATTGCCGGTGAGCTTGGCAGCGTCCACGGTATAGGTCGTCGTGCCATCTGTAGTCGAGGCGGTGACGGCGTCACTGCCACCGGTGATGGAGATGGTCTCATTGGATCCCCGGGCCACTACGTTCTGGTCCTCTGCTGCAGTGGTCTTGCCAAAGGAGGAGTTGTCGCCGCCAAAGCGGGTCTGGCGAGTCAAAGCGTAGAGCTGAGAGCCATTGACGGCGTCAGTGCTCGTGGCGCTCACCAGGCCGGCCGCTACGTTTTGGATGCGACGCTCGGAGCCAACGCTACCGACGGTGATGACACCAGTCGGGTTGCTGCCGGCATAGGTGTAGTTCGTACCATTGCCATAGGTCTCATCTGTATCGTACGAATTCATGCCGGCAGTCGTGCCTTTTGCTTCCATGGCCTGCACTCTCAGCTTGTACAGGTATTTTGCTTCATACTGGGCCTTGATCGTCGCTTTGTCTTCATCCGTCGCAGCAGCTTTGTATTCATCCGAGGCTTCAGCTGCGGTATCCGCCTTTGTTTTGGCTGCATCGATGGCTTTCTGGGCAGGCCCATTCGGCTGGACATAAGCGGCGTTATTGCCCAGGTAGACCGAGTTGCCCAGGGCAGCTGTCACATTGTTGCCGAGAATCTGGGTGTTGGAGAAGTCGACTGTCGTATCCTTGTTGGCATCCACTGTGTTGTTATAGCCAAGGATAGTCACATCCTTGATATTGTTGGTCTTGCCGTCATCCGAGCTCTTGCCCTGCACCGTATTGCCGGAACCTACAATGGCAATCTGTGACAGCGTATTTTGATGGCTGGACGTGCCGCCTGCCCCGCCATCGATTGTATTACTGCTTCCCTGCACAGTGATGTCCTGCATGACGTTGTATTTGACATTCTGATTTAAGGTGTTGCTATTGCCAGTCAGATAGATGCCAGTCAAGGCATTCGTCGTATCCTGGTCGGATACCGATGTGATGGTATTCTTATAGCCAGAAACGCCACTCTGGATAATAGATCCCCATTCACCGCTGAAACTATTGCTGCTGCCTAAACCATAGACATTGTTGCCAATCACTGTATTATCTTGACCAATGGCCATAGAATCTGTGCTGTAGGCCTTGCTGCCCTTGCCAATAGCCACTGCATCAACACCAGAAGCCAAAGCTTCCTTGCCGATGGCAGTGCCATAGCTGTATTTGACTGTAGCCGAATAGCCCAAAGCTACGCTTTCATCACCAGCTGTCGTAGCGAGATTGCCGATGGCAACAGAGCGCGCACCAGTCTTGCCCGATTTTGTATCCGTCGTATAAGTCTGTGCACGAGTACCGATGGCTACCGAGTTGTCGGCCTGAGCGGTTGTCGATGTACCGAGAGCGATGCTGTTCTCCCCTTCAGCGGATGTGTTGTGTGTCGTCGTCTTTCCAGCAGCATCCGTCGTCGGGTTTGGTGCTGTTCCGATGGCAATGCTGCGGAGGCCTGTAGCATAGACGTTGTTGCCCACGGCCAAGCTCTTCACGTTGGTCGCATTGGCATTGGGACCAATCGCCATAGCGTCGGCTTTATTGGAAGTAGCACCTGTATTATCTTTATTCCCGCTCAAGTTATCACTGGACTCGCTGATGGAGAAGTAATGCGTCTTTGACGAATCAATCGTCGTATTCAGATCGGTAAACTTCTGCTCAAAATAATCCCTCGTCAATCCGACTTTTGTATCCGTCGCCTGCAGGAGTTCGTTCAGTGAGTTCAACTGGCCTACCGTAGCCGCATCGGAATCAAACACGCCATCTGCCACATTGGAGATGCGCCGTGTCAAGGTACTGTTACCCACGGAGATATAATGAGAATCTGCTTGAAGCGGTTTATAGGTAAACGCTGATTTAAACTGATTGCCATTGGCATCGTAAACATAATTGACAGTCGTTCCATCCACCGTAACTGCCTTTACTGTTCCCAAGGTCGAAACAGCAGGTGCTGATGATCCATTGCCGATTGCAATATTTCCATCTGAAGCACTCGCATTGTGACCAAACGCAATACTTTCCGTATCATTGGCCTGGGCTGTATCACCAAGTGCCAGTGAATACGTTCCGCTTGCTTTTGCTTTATCGCCGATGGCTACTGCATAGTTAGAAGCGTTTGCTTCGTTGCCCAGTGCCGTAGAAAACATGATGTTCGCCGAGTTTTCCTGATAGTTGGCCTTGTAACCGATGGATACGTTGTAACCGTTCTGGGATTTATCGTCACTCGCGTAGTTAATGCCGTAGCCGGCCTGACTGCCGATGGCGACGTTAAAGCTGCTCTTGACATTACTGCCCGCATTCTCGCCAATGGCAACGTTCTGCATGCCGGAGACATTGTTGCCGGAGCTGGTGCCGATGGCAATCAGCGAGCCCGCATTCTGGGTTTCGCCCTTTCCTTCGCTCGTGCCGACACCGGCGTTATAGCCGAGAGAAATCGATTTATCGGCATTGGCCGTGGCGTTGTTGCCGATGGCTACCGCATTGTAGTTATTGGCCTTAGCGGACTGGCCGATAGCTGTAGAGTAGCCCGATGCAGCAGAGCCATAGCCGATTGCATTGCCGCCTTCGTCCGTTGTCGTAGCAGTCTTGCCAATAACCACCGAATTGGCACCTTCTGCGCTCGTACTATGACCGATGGCAATGGTATCAGCAGAAATCGTTTTGGCACTAGTGCCCATGGCGATGGAATCGGCAGCGCTGCCTGCGTTTGCCCCTTTACCAAAAGCCATGGCATTATTCGAAGTAGATACTTGAGCACCACTGCCAACAGCTAGGGCATCGGTGCTCTGAGAGACCGTCGCACTCTTGCCGATAGCCGTAGAAGAATCAGAATCACTGGTCTTGGCTTCCGTACCAATGGCAATGTCATCTGACTTGACGACAGCCTGATAGCTTCCATTCGTGCCATTCTCTATGGTTGCTCCCTTGCCCAGGGCAACGGATGTATTGCCTGCATTAGACGTACTGGTACCGATAGCAACACTATCTACACCACCGGCAGCTTTGACATTATAAGTCACATTATCGACTGTTTTCGTTGTATCCGCCGAACCGGTCACCGCACCGCTACCAATCGCTACACCGCTGGTAGCTGTTTTATTAATGGTTGCACTCGTGCCAAGCGCCATGGCATTCGAGGCCGTATCTACGGTTGCACTAGTACCTAAAGCCGTAGAGTCACTGCCGCTCTCGACTTTTGCGCCATTGCCGATGGCGGTACTGCCACTGACGGCAGTCGTCGAACCAGAAGCGTTGAGCACCTGAGAATTGTAGCCAAGTGCTACCGACTGATTGCCGTTAGCTTTGGCGCTGTCACCAATAGCCGTGCTGCTCGTGCCGCCCGTGACGGTTGTCGTCGAAGTCGTCGTATCAGTCGTCTTTTCGCCGGCCTGAGCACTTGGGCCGATGGCGACGGAGTTGGTGCCGTTGGCAGCTGCATCCGCCGGTTCATACGTTGTCGTAGTATCGGCTGTTGTCACTTGCGGATTGACCTTGAAATACTTGTTCAGCTTCGAGGTATAGCTCTTTGAGGTATCATCTGCATCCAGGCCAAGGGCATTGACAACGTTCAACAGATTTTGATCCAAAGAACTCAGGTTATCCGCCGTGCTTTGACGTGCACTGATATATTTACCGCTGGTTGGGCGCAGTTCTGTGTACATCGTACCGCCCGAAACGAGATTCCTATCCCCAGAAGTAATCGTACCATCATTGTTGGCGCTGATGGTGTACGTCGTCTGTCCCGTCGTTGCATCACTAGTCGATGTGATAGTCACACGATCCCCCTGCGTGATTTTCGTGGAGAGTCCTGTGATGACTTTCTTGCCTGCGTCCGTGATATTGCTCAGGTTCTTCAAACTGGTGATATCATTTGTGATGGACGTAATCTTAGTATTGAGATTGGTATTGTTTGTCGACACAGTATTAGACAGAGCGGACAATCCAGCTGCATTATTTTTGACCTGTGTATCCAGTTTGCTCAGGTTGCCCGCTACTGTCGTGCCAGATGTGATTATTCCAATTGTAGTGTTCAGCGTAGAAATCGCTGTCGTATTAGTTCCAAGCTGGATGTCCAATTTCTTCAGATTGTCGGCTGTAGATTTATCTGGGCTGACATAGGTCAACGTCTCAGATGTAGCAGCGATAGGACGCAGTTCTTTGTAGATATCTTGACCAGCAATCAATTTTGCATCACCTGCTGCAACTTTTCCGCCGCCTAGAGCCGTCCTCCAAGCGTTCTTGTTTTCGCCGGACAAGTTGGACGCATCGACTTTTGCATCTTCGACAGTTATCGGGTCTGTCGCTGGAGTCGTTGTGCCAGCCGTGTCATCCGCCCATCCGACTGGCAGGCTGGTGCCCATGGCCAGGAGGGCGATGAGGATGGAGGTCGTGAGCCGTTCTTGTCGCTGGCGTACAGTGACAGTCTGCGCCTTGCCCCGGCTATGTGTTATCTCGGAAACAACTTGGTAGAGATTCCGTGCACGGTTGTAAATGACTTTATAGACTCTGTTCATACATTTCATCCTTTGCCAAACATCTAAAGTATCCCGTCAAATGCCCGATGTACATAAATACTTAAAACCTAAGATATTTTCTCAGGTTCGACTAATTCGAGTTCTATTTTAGCACTAATTGTTCTATTTTCAAAGGCAGTCGGTGAGAATGTTGATCAAAAATAAAAGCAGCTGCTCGAGTGGAGCAGCTGCTTTGTCGATGATGTGGACGGTGTACCCATAAAATAGGCTCAGGCCGGCCGGCGCGCGAAGCGGTAGCCGACGCCGCGGACGGTCTCGATGGCGTCGCTGACGGTCGGGTCGTCTTTGAGCTTGGCGCGCAGGTGGCGGATGTGGACGTCGACGGTGCGGGTGTCGCCGTAGTACTCGTAACCCCAGATGCGCTCGAGCAGTTCGTCGCGCGAGAAGGCGCGGCCGGGGTTCGTGACGAGGAGCTTCAAGAGCTCGTACTCCTTGG
>ERZ791902.1005-NODE-1005-length-15429-cov-4.106804_pt1 | contig 15429 bp, 16 predicted proteins | sample MGYA00510149_ERZ791902 | MGnify/ENA primary metagenome ERZ791902 (study PRJEB30046, sample SAMN00792060) | human gut metagenome | study: EMG produced TPA metagenomics assembly of the A metagenome-wide association study of gut microbiota in type 2...
CAGAGACTTTTGGTTTCCTGTCCAACTGCATGTGAACATCATCAGAAGCTGATCCGTAATCTGGTCAGTGTCCTGGCAAATAAGATACTGATTCTTAACGATAAGATTACACATGTTGGGAAACGAACGACAAGAGATAAAATATTATCATATCTGTCAGCAGAAGCTATCAGACATTCATCACTATCCTTTGATATTCCTTTTGACCGGCAGCAGCTTGCAGATTATCTTTGCATTGATCGTGCAGCAATGTCTACAGAGATATCAAAGCTACAAAAAGATGGCTTTATAAAAACAAATCGAAATCATTTTGAATTAACTGTTTCTGATGATGCGGATTCACCCATTCCAGGACGGAAACGGTCGTGTGGGCAGATTGATTATGTTTAAGGAGTGCCTAAAATACAATATTATTCCGTTTATCATTGAGGACAATTTGAAGATGTTCTATTATCGTGGATTGAAGGAGTGGGATAACGAAAAGGATATCTGGATTATTTTATAATTGCATCATAACAAGTTCAATTTAGTCATTTATGCTTAAATGACTAAATTGAACTTGATTTTGATTAAATTAAATGATATAATTCAATTAAGTCATTTTGTTTAAAAGACGAAATTAAATTCGAAATGAGGCAATTAAAATGAAACAATTTGATTACATGGAAAAATGGAAAAAATTGCTTACACCACAAATTGTAAGTTATCTTACAACAATTCATGAGTACAAAGGTAAACAGCACTTGATTGCTGAACGTCATGCTGATGTACTGGAAAATCTTGTTGAGATAGCAAAGATTCAAAGTACAGAAAGCTCTAATAAAATTGAGGGTATTTATACTTCTGATGAACGATTAAAAAAAATTGTTTTGGATAAGACAATGCCCAAGACAAGAAATGAACGAGAAATAGCGGGATATAGGGATGTGCTCAACACAATACATGAGAATTTTCAACATATTCCGATTCGTGATACATTTATATTACAATTACATAGAGATTTATATAAATTCGAGAATGCCTCTAATGGAGGAAGATTCAAGACAGCTGATAATATTATTGAGGAAGAAGATGAAAGGGGCAATAAGTTTGTTAGGTTCAGACCATTACCTGCATGGGAGACGCCAGACGCAATCATTAATTTATGTACAGCTTATAATGAGGCAATCAACAAAGGCGAAGCAGACTCACTTTTGTTAATTCCCATGTTTATTATAGACTTCTTGTGCATCCATCCGTTTAATGACGGAAATGGAAGAATGAGCAGATTATTGACCTTATTATTGTTATATCAAAATGACTATATTGTTGGAAGATATATAAGTTTGGAAAAACTAATAGAGCGAACAAAGGATAGTTATTATGATGCTTTACAGTCAAGCTCGCAAGGCTGGATAGAAGATGAAAACAATTACGAGCATTTTGTAAAATATATACTGGGAATTATTACGGCTGCGTACCGGGAGTTTTTTGACAGGGCACATATTGTAGAAGAAAAGAAAGTACCAAAACCAGACAGAATAGAAGAATTGATAAAGAATCATTTAGGTACAATCACTAAAGCGGAGATTGTTAAAGAAGCGTCAGGAATAAGTACAACGACAGTGCAGCGGACACTAACAGATTTAGTCAAGGCAGAGAAGATAATAAAGATTGGAAATGGCCGTTATACAAAGTATAAATGGAACTGGGATAAGGAGACTTAAAAAAGTGATAACAGGTGAATTAAAAAATAAAATAGACAGTTTGTGGGAGATTTTCTGGACGGGAGGTCTTACAAATCCACTAGATGTAATAGAACAGATGACATATCTTATGTTCATTCATGATTTAGATGTATCAGATAATACACATGCAAAAGAAAGTGCTATGCTTGGGCTTCCGTACGAAAGTGTATTTGCAAAGGAAGTAAAAATTGGTGAGAGAACTATTGATGGAACACAGCTTAAGTGGTCTGTTTTCAGAGACTATCCGGCTGATAGAATGTATTCTGTAGTGCAGGAAATGGTATTTCCATTTATCAAGAATCTGCATGCTGATAAGGATAGTGCTTTTTCAAAATATATGGATGATGCTATCTTCAAGCTGCCTACACCATTAATGCTTTCTAAAGTTGTGGATGCAATGGATGATTTATATACGCAGATGGCAAAGCTGAATGATTCAGATGCTAGGGGAGATGTGTATGAGTACCTCCTTTCAAAGCTGGCTACAGCAGGGGTAAATGGTCAGTTTAGGACACCTCGTCATATCATTAAAATGATGGTAGAACTAATGAACCCTAAAGCTGACGATGTAATCTGTGATCCTAGCTGCGGCACAGCAGGATTTCTGGTGGAAGCAGGAGAGTATCTGTGGGCTAACAAGAAAGATGAAATTTTTTATGACAAGCAGAAAAAAGACCATTTTATGAATCATATGTTTTATGGTTATGATATGGATAGAACGATGCTCCGTATTGGCGCTATGAATATGATGAATCATAGAGTAGAAAGTCCGTTTATAGAATACAGAGATAGTTTATCAGACCAGAATACAGATAAGGATAAATATTCACTGATTCTGGCAAATCCTCCTTTCAAGGGAAGCCTTGATGCAGATATCGTATCAGCAGATTTGTTAAAGGTGTGTAAAACAAAGAAAACAGAACTTCTTTTCTTAGCATTATTTGTTCGAATGCTTAAAGTAGGTGGCAGATGTGCCTGTATTGTTCCTGACGGAGTATTATTTGGTTCTTCAAAGGCACATAAGGATATACGAAAAGAAATTGTGGAAAATCAAAGACTCGAAGCAGTTATCTCAATGCCATCAGGAGTGTTCAAACCATATGCAGGAGTATCGACAGCTATCTTGATTTTTACAAAGACAGAGCATGGTGGAACGGATAATGTATGGTTCTATGATATGCAGGCAGATGGATTTAGTCTGGATGACAAGCGTTCTCCAATTGCTGATAATGATATTCCGGATATTATTGAAAGATTCCGCAATCGTGATGCTGAGTCAGACAGAAAACGTACAGATAAGTCGTTTATGGTGCCTAAGCAGGATATCGTTGATAATGCTTATGACCTTAGTATTAACAAGTATAAAGAAGTGGAGTATGTACCTGTGGAGTATCCGCCTACATCTGAGATTATGGCTAATATTCGTGAGATTGAGATTGAGATTGGGAATGAGATGGAAGAGTTGGCAAGTTTGTTAGGAGAATGAAATTATGGCGAAAGTAAGTAAACGATGTGGATTTTCCGATAGAAATAAAATAAAACCAGAAAATACAGAGATTCAGTTAAAAGAGTTTGATAAGAGAACTAGAGTACAATTGCAAAATATGATTAGCCAGTTTTATAAGGATATATATGGTAATACATATTGCGGAAAGGAATATATACAGAAATTTTTTAGATATGTTATAGGAACTATTTATTCGGAACCGGTGGATACTAGTCGGACTTATTATGATTATGAAGTGTTTAAAATTATTAATAATACCATACAAGAGGATGATTATGATGATGTTTTAACACTGATAGAAGCAATTATTCAGTATTGGGATTCGTATCTAAGAGATGTGAGAGGATATGACTATTATAATGCTTATGATAATAGTTATCCACATTGCTCTATTTATGAAATTGCCAATTCATATTTACAAAGAGAATATGTAGGATATAGATTCATAGATGAGCAACTTATACCAATAAGTGATGATTATGAGTTGGAAGCAGTAAAACAGGCATTGGATAATCCGTATTCGCCTGTATATGAGCATTTATCCAAAGCAAATAAGTTGCTTGGAGATAGAACATCTCCTGATTATGAGAATTCTATCAAGGAAAGTATTAGTGCAGTTGAAGCGTTATGTGAAATACTTACTGGAATAACAGGAAAAGAGGCTTCATTGGGAAAACTGTTAAAAAAATTAGAAGATAATGGTGTAGTGATTCATGCAGGACTGAAAGCGGCTTTTAATATGCTATACGGATATACATCAGATGCTAATGGAATAAGACATGCTGGCAATATTGGTGGATCATCATCAACATTTGAAGAAGCAAAATTTATGTTGGTGTCGTGTAGTGCTTTTGTGAATTATTTGATTGCAGTTAGTGCGAAATGATAGAATAGAAAGGAAGACAAATTCGGATTTGTAGGGATGATGTAGATGTTTGAAAAAGAGTTAAAGGTGCCATTTTCAGCACCATTAAGTGAATTATATACAGAAGTACAAACATATGGTTGTAGAGCTAATAATTCTGATATCTGTGGAAACAATTTTATACAAGGAATTTGTGCTTTTGCCTCGGATGATTGTATCTGTCGAAAACCTTCAAGAGCTTGGAAAAAACAATATATCAAGTTGAAAGAAGGTGATGTGAATGACTGACATGATTAACCTTGGCGATGTTGCAACTTATATAAATGGATATGCATTTAAACCTGAGGATAGAGGAGAAGTGGGATTACCTATTATCCGTATTCAAGATCTTACAGGAAATACATATGATTTAGGTTTTTATGATGGAGAGTATCCATCAAAAATCGAGATAAATGATGGGGATGTACTGATTTCGTGGTCTGCTAGCTTGGGAGTTTATGTGTGGAATCGAGGCAAGGCACTTTTAAATCAGCATATTTTTAAGGTGGCATTTGATAAAGTAGAAATAGATAAGAATTATTTTGTTTATGCTGTAAAATATAAGCTTGATGAGATGGTAAGGAAAACTCATGGAGCTACTATGAAACATATTGTAAAGAAAGATTTTGATGCTACTCAGATTCCATACCCATCATTAAGAGAACAGGCAGAAATTGCTACTATTCTAGATAAGATTTCAATGATAATTGAGGTTCGTAAAAGAGAATTACAGTTATTAGACAACCTCATCAAAGCCCGATTTGTCGAGATGTTTGGTGATCCAGTTGCTAATCCTATGCACTGGCCTGTGAAAAGGTTAAAAGAACTTGCCATTCAGATAAATAGTGGCAATACTCCTAAGGGTGGTTCTGAGAATTATGTAGAAAAAGGAATTACGTTTTTTAGAAGCCAGAATGTATGGAAAGATCGTTTAGAGATGGATGATATTGCTTATATAGATGAAAAAACTCATGAAAGTATGAAGAGAAGTAGTCTTAAGCATGGCGATATCCTTATGACAAAGACAGGGCGTATAAATACAGAGAACAGTTCACTTGGAAGAGCTGCTTTGTATGAAGGTGAAGATGATATGGCCAATGTGAATGGACATGTTTATTTCATCAGACTTAAGGAAGGGGTAAATAATAAGTTTGTTCTTAGAGTTTTAGTGTCACCAGAGTATCGTGATTTAATTAGAAGTGTTTGTGTCGGTGGAATTGATAAGCGTCAGCTCAATAAGGAACATATTGAGGAGTTTCCTATAATATATCCTCCGTCAGAAATGATTGATAATTATATTGAATTTGTAGAACAGGTTAACAAATCAAAAGTTGCCGTGCAAAAAGCATTAGACGAAACGCAAATGTTATTTGATAGTTTGATGCAAGAATATTTTAATTGATGAGGTGAAGTAAATGAATATAACTGATGAATTAAATTGTTTTTTTACAGGAGGTAGCCCATACAATATGGTTTCTTTTGCAATTGGAGTATTATCTTTGTTATTTAGTGTTATTAGTTTTTATTCGGCAAATAAAGCAAAAACTAATGCAGCGGAAGCAGCCGACAAGGCGAAGCATGCATCAGAAAAATTAGATATATTTGAAAGCCAATTAGCATATACCAATCAATTAAAAAATGAATATGAGAAATTGCTTAAATCGGCTCAAAACTATATAGGAAATAGCAAAGATAAAATTAAGATGTATATTTCATTATTAAATCGTATGAAAAATAGTAGAGCTTGTTTGCTTAATAGAGATGAAATAGAAGAAGCAATCAATAATTTAAATAAGTTGATGAAAAGTTCAATTATAGGTGATGATGAATCGGCAATTTGCATTGCAAATGGACTGGTCGAATCGTTTATTGAATCGTTGGGCTTTATGATAGTAGGTAAAGAGGTAAATGAGATATAGCTTTTGCTTATCAAAATTTTAGAAAGTAGAAAATGAAATAATAGGAGGCTGTTATGGAAAAATATAATCAGTTTAAGGCGCTTTATGACGAAATTGATATTTTAATTTCAAACCATGTTACTAGTTCGAATACAGAGTTTATTAAATGGCATAAAAAAGTAGAGAGATTTTTAAAATTATATTACAATGAAGGAGATGAGTATAATGATTTTGTCAAGACCTCATTTACTTTATCATTGTGGACCTTTAGTACACCTGATAGTGCTTGGGTAGAAGCTTGTGCAGATGCGCTTAGAAAAACAAAAGCAATTTTTGAAGTATATCTTGAAGAGATGCAAAGAGAAGATGGAGAGGATACTTTAGCAAATAATGAAAATAAAATTGAACCTGTAAATAATAAAGTTTTTGTTGTACATGGACATGATGGAGAATTAAAAAATGCGATTGCTAGAACACTTGAAAGACAAGGCATTGAACCAATAATTTTATCAGAGCAGGTGAATTTGGGAACAACAATTATAGAAAAATTTGAAAGAAATAGTGAGGTCAAAGCAGCAATTTGTTTGTTTACTGAGGATGATATGGGCAAATCTAAAGCTGATGAAAGCTTGAAGGTTAGAGCGCGGCAGAATGTTGTATTTGAAGCAGGGTATTTTATTGGTAAACTTGGAAGAGAGAATGTAGTTCTACTTGCAAATAAAGAAATTGAAATGCCAAGTGATTTATATGGAGTGGTTTATACTGATAATACCATGTGGGAAATTCAAGTATTAAAGGAATTACGAGAAATGGGGTTTGCAATTGATTTGAATAAAGCGATTTAAGACAAGCTAGGGTGAAATGACATAAAAAATATTGTAAAAAATCTGATGTTTGATTCATAGATGTAATAATATTTTGGATAAATTATTTCTATATGATGAAGTTGAATGGAGGCTGGGGATGGCATTGCTAACAGTATATCATGGCGGATATCAAGCGGTTGAAAAGCCAGAGATAAGAGCAAGAAAAAACACAAAGGGCTTTGGAACAGGCTTTTATTGTACAATAATAAAAGCCTGTTCCAAAGATGGGCAAGACGTTACAATGCAAAAAATGTATCAATATATGATGTGAAGATTTTCTCTGAATTAAAAATTATGAAATTTAAAGAGATGACAGAGGAATGGCTTGATTTCATTGTAGCATGCAGAAGTGGACAACCGCATGATTATGATATTGTGATTGGAGCTATGGCTGATGATCAGATTTATAACTATGTATCTGATTATATAGACGGAACTATTACCAGAGAACAGTTCTGGGTATTAGCGAAATTTAAATATCCCACACATCAGATAGTTTTCTGCACAGATGAGGCATTAAAATGTTTGAATTATAGAGGATTTGAGGAGGTGCGATAGTGGCTGACCGGGAAAGAGAAAATAAAAAGGATAATGATTTATTTTTTACTTGCAGTCTAATCGAATACATTTCTCGTAAAACGAAAAATATTCGTGCTGATGTAGTGAATAAACTTGGAAAGACTAGAATTAGCAAGATTTATGAACTTGCGGATGTATATCATTGCGATAATATTGACAGTGTTAGTGATTATTTTATCGATGACGCAAATATTCACATGGGAGAATTTGATAATTTATCTGATTGTGGCTACGTAGTGCCGTCATATTGGGATATAGGAAAAGTGTACAAACGCTTGATAAAAATGGTTGTAGAAGATGAAAAAATAGAAACTGTTGATGCGCTGATAGAAGTGTACAGTTCGTTTATTAGTCCTAAGATAGATGATTACAATAGCAGTGTTTATTATGAAAATCCTAACTACATTTTTGAATGCTATAAGGAAAATAAGATGTTATAAAGAATATGGTTGTAGGATGTTGGTATCAGATGAGGAGAAACCAACATGGAAGAAAAAATTGTAATAGTATTGAATGAAATGTCAGAGTATTTATCAATTACGCAGATGAAAAAACTGCAAGAGGTGATTATTAAAACATTTGCTGAAAATGAAGCGTCAAAAGTAAATATAAAGAATGAAGACTTTTTGAATATGTTTTTGGCGGCGAAGAGAATCGAAGGCTGTTCGGAAAGAACGATTAATTACTATAGGGTAACAGTACAACATTTATTGTCGTGTACTGAGAAAAATGTTCGAAAGATTTCAACTGAGGAAATGAGAGAGTATTTATCAAACTATCAGAAGCGTAATAATTGCTCTAATGTAACCATTGATAATGTTCGTAGAAATATTTCAAGTTTCTTTTCGTGGCTGGAAGAGGAAGATTATATCTTAAAAAGTCCTATGAAAAGAATACATAAAATTAAAACGAAAAAGATTGTCAAAAATACCATCTCGGATGAAGAAATAGAAAAACTACGTGACAACTGTAAGGAAAAAAGAGACTTGGCTATGATTGATTTATTGTATTCAACAGGAATCAGAGTGGGGGAACTGGTCAATCTTAATATAGATGATATAAATTTTGAAGGAAGAGAATGTGTTGTTTACGGAAAAGGAGACAAGGAGCGGAGAGTATATTTCGATGCAAAGACCAAGGTTCATTTAAAACAGTATCTTGAGAATAGATTTGATAATAATGAGGCTTTATTTGTGACTTTGGACGCACCATATGAAAGATTAAAAATCAGTGGTGTTGAGATAAGATTACGAAATATTGGAAGGACTTTAAACCTTGAAAGAATTCATCCACATAAGTTTCGAAGAACAATGGCGACAAGGGCAATTGATAAAGGAATGCCAATCGAGCAGGTGCAAAGGTTGTTAGGACATTCTCAAATAGATACTACTATGCAATATGCTATGGTGAATCAAAATAATGTTAAAACATCTCATCAAAAATATATAGCGTGATTATAATATAAATTCGGATTTGTAGGGATGATGATATGGAACAAAGTGTGAAAGATATATTGGCAGATGATTTTTGGATCATGCCAGCAACGCCTGAATATATAGACAAAGGTGTTCCGTATATTACTTCAAAGAATATCAAGAATGGGACAATTGATTTCTCAAAGGTCAATTATATTTCACAAGAGGATTATGAATATATTTCTAAAAATAGACCTATTTTAGTTGGCGATATTCTTATAAGTATGATAGGAACATTGGGGGAAACAGCAGAGGTAAAAGAAACCGATGGCTTATTTTATGGGCAAAATATGTTTTTGGTAAGGATTGATGAGAGTAAAGTAAATAAAAGATATTTTCTAAATTTTTTTAAGTCAAATTGTGTTAAGCGTGCTCTTAAAGGAAAACAGAATCAATCAACGCAGAAATATTTGAAAGCCAATCATATTGAAGATTTGATTATTCCAGTTCCAGATGTAACAAAGCAGGAATTGATTGCTAAGCAGTTAGATAAATTGACATATATAATTACACTAAGAACTAATGAACTTAAACAACTAGACGACCTCATCAAAGCCCGATTTGTCGAGATGTTTGGAGATCCTGTATCGAACTCTTATGGATTTCCTGAAGCAACATTACCTGAACTCGGAGAATTGGGGCGTGGTGTATCAAAACATAGACCTAGAAATGATTCTAAACTATTAGGGGGAGATTATCCGCTGATTCAGACTGGAGATGTAGCGAATGCAGGTTTGTATATTACATCATATGGCGGTACATATTCAGAACTGGGATTGAAACAGAGTAAGATGTGGAACAAAGGTACTCTTTGTATCACAATTGCAGCTAATATTGCAAAAACAGCAATATTAGAATTTGATGCATGTTTTCCTGATAGTGTAGTTGGATTTATTGCGAACGAGAAGACTAATAATATCTTTATTCATTATTGGTTTTCGTTCTTTCAGGCAATACTGGAGTCACAAGCTCCAGAGTCCGCACAAAAGAATATTAATTTGAAAATTCTTAGTGAATTAAAAGTAATTGTTCCTAAAAAGGAAAAGCAAGATGAATTTGTTGAGTTTATTGAACAAGTCTACAAATCAAAATTGTTTAGTCAGAGATATTAAACGAATTTATAATAATTATATTTTTATGAAAAAAATTGTTAATAAGATAAGGAGAGGCTAGTAAAAAATGAAAAGAATGAATACGAGAACAATGAAGAATTTGATAGTATATAGAAGTCTGCTATTATTTATAATGCTGTTATCTTCAATAAGCATAGTTATTCTTTTGTGCTTGAATAGAGGAACAATGGAATATATTCTATCTATCATTTCTATTGCTGTAACATGTATTTTGGGGATTGTTACATATCAACAAGTTGATACTCAGTTAAAAATGGATATGGTTGATAAAACGCCTTTTTTAAATTGTGAGTTTGAAACAGAGAAAATATTTGATGATAAAGGAGCAAATGATATTATTAGTAATGAGAATTTGCTTTTTGCAAACAAGAGATATTTGATAGTTGAAGCATTAGCAGATTCTTTAAAGGAGGCTTTATTTCATTTACAAATAAAAAATTGTTCACCTGTATTTATTAAGAAAGTAGATGTGCTATATAAGGAACAAGATTTGAAATGCTATGTTCCTGTTGATAACTATCGGGCAAAAAAATGTGCTCTTGAAAATCCAGAAGCAGAGTTCCTTAAGAAATTATCAAATGATTATTGTGGATCTAGTATTTATGGAATGACACCTGATACTGTGGCTGACGTATATATAAAGGTTCCTTTTAATTGTCAGACAGTGGAGGCTCACATTAAATTGGCTATAGAGACTGTACATGGCTATCAGTATGAAGAGTTTATGGATATATATGCAACAAAAATTGGATTTATAGAAAAAAAGGGATTGATATATTTAATAACAAAATGTGAAATGTCGGTTTTGAATATATAGAATGAGTTGTATTGTGTTTGTATGCTGTTAAACATATAAATATTTGGAAGGAGGCATAAGTAATGACCAACTTTGATTTCCTGAAACAAGAACCAAAATTCAATAGTTTCTCAGATGTAGCAATAGCCGCTGAGAAAGTCCTTAAGATAGACAAAGAAACCAGTGTGATTAACTGCCGTCGTGCAATGGAATTTGCTATCAAGTGGATGTATTCCGTAGACAAATCACTTGAGATGCCTTATCAGGACAATCTTATGAGCCTTATGAGCACAGAAGATTTTCATGATCTCGTGGATGATACTTTATGGAAACGACTGAATTTGATTCGAAAGATTGGTAATAGAGCTGCGCACAATGGTAGAAAGATTACAGAGGACGAGGCAATTCTTTGTTTGCAGAATTTGTTTATTTTTATGGATTATGTGTCATACTGCTATTCTGATTTTTATAAAGAGAGACAGTATGATGTAAATCTGTTGAATGAAACATATGAAAATCCTGAGGTGGCTAAATCTTCGGATACTGATGTGGATTTGCAGGCATTAATTGCTGAAAATAAAGCTCTTAAGGAAGCGTTGACAGCTAAGCGTACGGAACAACAGAAGACTTATGTTCCAAAACCTCTTGATTTATCAGAGTATAAGACAAGAAAAATTTATATTGATTCTATGTTGCTGGATGCTGACTGGATAGAAGGGCAAGACTGGATTAATGAAGTTGAACTTTCGGGAATGCCAAATAAATCAGAGGTGGGCTTCGCGGACTATGTGCTTTATGATGATAGTCATAAGCCTCTTGCTGTAGTTGAGGCGAAGCGAACATGTGTGGATGTGGCGAAAGGCAGGCAGCAGGCAAAGCTTTATGCTGACATATTAGAGAAAAAATATAAGAGAAGACCAGTGGTTTTTCTTACGAATGGTTTTGAGACGAGAATTATAGATAATCAGTATCCGGAGAGAAAGGTTGCGGCTATTTATTCAAAGAGAGATTTAGAAAAGCTCTTCAATCTTCAAAAAATGAAGACAAGTCTGAGACATATTTCAGTGGATAAGAATATTGCAGGACGCTATTATCAGGAAGCTGCAATTAAGGCTGCTTGTGATGCATTTGACAATCGCAATCGTAGGAAGGCACTTCTTGTAATGGCAACTGGTTCCGGTAAAACAAGAACTGTGATTGCATTATGTAAGGTACTTTTGGATGCGGGCTGGATTAGAAATATTTTGTTTCTTGCAGACCGTAATTCATTGGTTACACAGGCAAAAAGAAATTTTGTAAGTCTTTTGCCAGATTTATCCTGCTCAAATCTTGTTGAGGAGAAAGATAACTATACAGCGCATTGCATTTTTTCTACATATCAGACCATGATGAACTGTATTGATTCAGTCAGGGATGATAATGGTAAGTTATTTACTTGTGGACATTTTGATCTTGTAATCTGTGATGAAGCACATAGGTCTATTTACAACAAGTATAGGGATATTTTTAATTATTTTGATGCTCCGTTAGTAGGTCTTACAGCAACACCTAAGGATGAGATTGAAAAAAATACTTATGAAATATTTGATTTAGAAAATGGAGTGCCTACATATGGATATGAGCTGGCACAGGCTGTAAAAGATGGCTATCTTGTAGATTTTGTAACGGTTGAAAGCAAGACGAAATTCATTGAAGAAGGCATCGCTTATGATGAATTGTCGGATGAAGATAAGGCTGTTTATGAAGATACTTTTGAATTTGAAGATGGTAAACTGCCAGAGAGAATAGATTCGGCTGCTTTAAATACATGGGTATTTAATGAGGATACCATTAAACAGGTTCTTCATGTGCTGATGAGAGATGGACTTAAAGTGGATTATGGTCAGAAAATCGGTAAAACAATTATTTTTGCCAAAAATCATGATCATGCGGAGAAGATACTTGAAGTATTCAACAAGCAGTATCCTGAGCTTAGTAAAAATGGTCAGCCTTTTGCAAAAGTAATTGATAACTATATGACATATGCTCAGAGTGCAATAGATGAGTTCTCGGATGCTGACAAAATGCCACAAATTGCTATATCTGTAGATATGCTTGACACAGGTATTGATGTACCGGAAGTGTTGAACCTTGTATTTTTCAAAAAGGTAATGAGTAAGGCGAAGTTTTGGCAGATGATAGGACGTGGTACAAGACTGTGTCCTGGACTTATAGATGGAGAGGATAAGGACAAGTTTTACATCTTTGATTTTTGTGGAAACTTTGAATTTTTTCGTATGAATCAGGGAAGACCAACAGCAAATATGATTGCTTTACAGGGGGCGGTTTTTTCTCTTGAATTTGAAATTACATATAAACTTCAAAGCATTGAATATCAGATGGACAGACTTATTGCTTACAGGAACAAACTTGTTGACAAGATGACAGGCAAGGTGCAGGAGCTGAACCGTGAAAACTTTGCAGTAAGGCAGCATCTTAAGTATGTAGATACATATTCAGTGGAAAGTAATTATCAATCAATCACTTTTGAGGATACATTGATGGTTCGTGATGAGTTAGCACCGTTAATTCAGCCGGATGGAGATGAAGCAAGTGCGATTCGTTTTGATGCTTTGATGTATGGAATGGAATTGGCTTATCTTGCAGGAAAGGGATTTGGCAGACATAAAAGTGATCTTTTCAAAAAGGTAGAAGGTATTGCAAGTGTTGCAAATATTCCTGAAATTCAGGTACAGTCAGAACTTATTAATAAAATTCTTCATACTGATTATGTAGATAATGCTGGAATTGATGAGTTTGAGTATATCAGGGTTAGCCTCCGTAATCTTATGAAATATCTGCCTAAGGGAATTATAAAATATGATACAGACTTTACTGATGAAATATTATCGACAGAGTGGAATGAGTCAGAACTTGAAAATGATGAGTTAAAAAATTATAAGGCTAAAGTGGAATTTTATATTCGCCAGCATCAGGATAATATTGCAATTGTAAAACTTAAAACCAATCAGCCGTTGACGGAGGTGGATATAGAAAGTCTGGAGCAGATTCTTTGGAATGAACTAGGCTCAAAGGATGATTATGAAAAGGAATATGGACATAAACCATTGGGAGAGTTTGTGCGTGAGATTGTAGGACTTGATATGAATGCTGCAAAGGCAGCGTTTTCGGAGTTTTTAAATGATACAAATCTTGACAGCAGACAGATATATTTTGTGAATCAGATTGTCGAATACATTGTGCATAATGGCATTATGAAAGACTTGTCGGTGCTTAAGGAGTCTCCTTTTACTGATAGGGGAAGTGTAGTTGAAATATTTACAGATATGACACTGTGGATGAATATCAAGAAAGTTATTGACCAGATTAATGCTAATGCAGTGGCGTAATAAGTGCATAGAAACTATAAAAAATTAATGAGGAGATAAAAGAATATTATGACTGAAATTGCTCTGATAACAGGGAGGAGCGAATGATAGAATAGTTACAACAAAAAGCAGGAATGAAGAATATGAAAGAACTATAACAAAATAATATTAAAAAAGAACCTGGTTCAAAAAGTCATGACCAAAGAGTGATAATTAAATCATATAGACAGGGGATAGCAACAGCAGGTTGCTTTTCAAAACCGTGAGAAGTATGACAGTATTTACAAAGTACAAATGTCTAGTATTACACATCATGTTTGCAGACACACCTTCTGCTCTAATATGGCAAAATCTGGTATGAACCCAAAAACATTACAATATATTAGGGGACATTCAGATATAGGAGTTACCCTTAATACATATACTCATTTACAGTTTGAGGATGCCTTAGAAGAGATGAAAAAGGTTGTGGGCTAAAAGGTTTAAAAATAGCCCGGTATTTAGCCCAAACGAAGGAAAAGTTATGCAAAGTTATTCCGAAATATGCTAAAAATGTGAACAAAAAAACTATTATAGAAATATTGCAGAATTGTTGCAAGTGCCGAAAATACAGTAAAATCAAGTATTTAGAGAGGTTTTAGATACATGATTAAAATATTATTCATCTGACACGGCAGAATCCGTACTTTTGTCTGAAGTGGCTTAAAATCAAGGCTTTTGGGGAATGAGAATTGTATTTGTACCCCTATTTTGCGCAAGTGTACCGCGACAACCTAAAAGCAAAGCTTTCGGGGTGGAATTTGTTAACCGGACTGTCCTCGATAAAAATGAATATGATTTATGGTGAAAGAAGTTCCTGCGGGGAGGAGAGAAAAGCTGGCAGAGTTTACTCAGCAGATGCCATTGAAGCTGAAATGAAAAGAGATTTTGGCATATGATTTTTTATGTGGCATATTCCGCTGAAGCAAGACAGGATTTGAGGGACATTTATGAATATATTGCGTATGAATTGTTGGTACCTGAAACAGCTGCCGGACAATGGTTGCATTGTTCGGAACGATAGGAAATAGCAATACAAGTTGTAGGCAGGTGGCTACCCGGGAGCAGATGGACCGATTTTGAGACGGAATGATTCTGTAATTCCGTCACTTCATGGGAGATAAATGTTATAGTGAA
>ERZ791902.1015-NODE-1015-length-15223-cov-32.296545_pt1 | contig 15223 bp, 12 predicted proteins | sample MGYA00510149_ERZ791902 | MGnify/ENA primary metagenome ERZ791902 (study PRJEB30046, sample SAMN00792060) | human gut metagenome | study: EMG produced TPA metagenomics assembly of the A metagenome-wide association study of gut microbiota in type 2...
TATATCGGCATTATTGGTTGCTGCGGAGGCCGGAGACCTCCGCTACTTTTGTTGGCACACCTCCACGCACCATTAAAAACACAAATAAGCCCTCTTGGCTTAGTCAAACTCAAAAAAAACAATATGGGAAAGCCAATAATCCAAATATTTCAGTATCTTTGCATTGCCGCGTTCTGCGCAAGCTGCGACAACACAAGACCGACACCATAGCCTACCTCTACTTGCCTGAGGCTGACGGCGTGGATGGTCACGCCGTCGAGATAAGCAACGCAAGCGACGCACATATTTTTTAAAAAGTAAAAAGACTATGAAACTGTCATTCTTAAAACCCATACTCCTCGCTGCTTTCGCTATATTCTCGCTCTCAGCATGCAGCGACGACGAAAACAATACCACTCCACAGTCAAAGCCGACGTATGATATGACGGGCTTTGCGAAGGGCGCGGACGTGAGCTGGCTCTCTGAAATGGAGAATGCTGGCAGCAAGTTCTATAATGCAAGCGGCGCCGAGCAGGACTGCATGATGCTGCTGCGCGACCTTGGCGTGAACTCCATCCGACTCCGCGTGTGGGTGAATCCGCAGGACGGCTGGTCGGGCAAGCAGGATGTGCTCGCAAAGGCGCGGCGCGCGAAGAATCTCGGTCAGCGTATTATGATCGACTTCCACTACTCCGACTCGTGGGCTGACCCTGGCAAGCAGAACATTCCGGCTGCTTGGACTGGCTTCAAGGACGACCTACAGAAGATGAAGGCTGCCGTGGCTGAGCACACTACCGACGTGCTCAGTTATCTCAAAGACAACGGCGTCGACGTGGAGTGGATACAGATTGGCAACGAGACAACGACGGGTATGCTGTGGCCGTTGGGCTTGGCGTCTGACAACAACTTCGCCAACTATGCCGCACTTAACAACGCCGGCTACGACGCTGCAAAGGCTGTGTACCCCGATGCGCAGTGCATCATACACATCGACCAGGGCAATCAGCTCGGTCGCTTCACATGGATGTTCGACGGCTTGAAGGCTGCCGGCGCCAAGTGGGACGTCATCGGTATGTCGCTCTATCCGGAGGACGACAACTGGCAGACCGTCACCAACGACTGTCTCGCGAACATCTCTACGCTCGCCGCACGCTACGGCAAGAAGGTGATGGTGTGCGAGATTGGCATGGCGTGGGACTCGGAGAACGCTGCGGAAATGATGCAGAAGATGGTAGAGGGCTGCAAGGCGAACGCCTCATGCCTCGGCATCTTCTACTGGGAGCCGGAATGCTACGGCAACTGGAAAGAATATAACAAGGGAGCGTTCGACGCAAACGGCAAGCCGACGGCAACGCTCAATGCTTTTAAAAAGTAAAAAAGCCCCTCCCAACCCTCCCCGTCGGGGAGGGCTTAGAAAGGCTTAGCCTGCAATGGCTTAGAAAGGCTTAAGAAGGCTTAGTCAGCAATGGCTTAGGAAGGCTTAGTTCGGCTTAAACGCCACCCACAACATCATATCTCAACACCTCACCACCTCAACACCTCACCACCACAACACCTCACCACCTCACCACCTCACCACCTCAACATCTCAACACCTAATTTCAACATGAACAAATCAACATTAATTTCACTCGCTCTTCTGTCAGCCCTCTCGGCTTCGGCGCAGCGCACGACGCAGAACCTGCGCCAATGGCAGTTCTCACGCGACAGCATCAACTACAAGTCGGTGACAATACCGCACGACTGGGCTATTAACGGACCGTTCGACAAGAAGTGGGACCTGCAGAATGTGGCTATCGTGCAGAACGGCGAGACGGAAAAGACAGAGAAGTCGGGACGCTCGGGCGCTCTGCCTTGGATTGGTCGCGGCTACTATAAGACTACCATCGACATAAAGCGTCTGCCGAAGACCGCCGTACTGGAGTTTGACGGCGCTATGGCTGACCCGCACGTGTACATCAACGGCAAGCTGGCTGGTCACTGGGCGTACGGCTACAACGCCTTCCGCGTGGATGCGGCGCCGTATCTGAAGAAAGGCAAGAACGAAATCAGCGTGAGCCTCAACAACCGCGAGGAGAGTTCGCGCTGGTACCCCGGCGGCGGACTCTACCGCCCCGTTCAGCTCGTAACGACCGCCGACCGCGCAAGCATAAACCCGTGGGGAAGCTACTTCCGCACGGAGCTGATAAAGGACAGCAAGGCGGAGGTGAGCGTCTGCACGAACATCAACAATGCGGAGAAAGGGCTCGTAGTGGAGAATCTGCTCATCGACAACGAGGGCAAGACGGTAGCTCAGACAAAGACAACAAGCGACGTGGAGAAGCGCCTTACGGTTGAGAACGCGCAGCTATGGTCGCCGGAGACACCTTATTTATACAAGCTCGTCACACGTCTTTATCGCAACAACCGACTCGTAGACGAGACCACCGAGAAGGTAGGCATCCGCACGGTGCGTGTGGCGCAGTACGACGGCTTTCAGCTGAACGGCAAGCAGCGCAAGATAAAGGGCGTGTGTCTGCACCACGACCTCGGTCCGCTGGGCGCAGCCGTGAACAAGGCGGCGCTCATCCGTCAGATTCGCACCATGAAGGACATGGGATGCGACGCCATACGCACGGCGCACAACATGCCGTCGACATGGCAGATGGAGGTGTGCGACTCGATGGGTATGATGGTGATGGCGGAGAGCTTCGACATGTGGATATACCCGAAATGCAAGAACGGCTACGCGCTGAACTTCAAGGAGTGGGCTGACCGCGACATAGAGAACCTCGTGCGCAACCACCGCAACCATCCGTCTATCGTTATGTGGAGCATCGGCAACGAGATACCTGAGCAATGGGGCGAAGAAGGTCGCAAAATAAGCGAACATCTGCAGGCGCTCTGCCACAAGTACGACCCTACACGACCCGTTACGCAGGGCATGGACCAGGCTGAGGCGGCGCTCGCATCGGGCTTCGCGCAGGTGATGGATGTGCCGGGATTCAACTATCGCGTGCATAAGTACGACAACAACATAAAGCAACTGCCGAAGGGCTTCCTCTTAGGTTCGGAGACAGCGTCGACAGTGAGTTCGCGCGGCGTGTACAAGTTCCCCGTGGAGCCGTCAGACTCGAAGACATACGACGACGGACAGTGCTCGTCGTACGACGTAGAATATTGTCCGTGGAGCAACCTGCCGGACGACGACTGGCGTATGCAGGACGACCGCGACTATGTGATAGGCGAGTTCGTATGGACGGGCTACGACTATCTGGGCGAGCCCTCGCCGTACGACGAGTACTGGCCGTCGCGTTCGAGCTACTTCGGCATCTGCGACCTCGCCGGACTGCCTAAAGACCGCTTCTGGCTGTACCGCTCCCACTGGCGCACGGACGTGAACACGCTGCACGTGCTGCCCCACTGGACGTTCCCGGGACGCGAGGGCGAGGTGACGCCGGTTTACTGCTACACCAATGCGCCGTCGGCTGAACTGTTCGTGAACGGAAAGAGTCAGGGCAGAATAGTGAAGAACCCCAACACACGCCTCGACCGCTACCGCCTGCGCTGGAACAACGTGAAGTACGAGCCGGGCGAGCTGAAGGTGGTGGCTTACAACTACGACGGATCGGTGATGGGCGAACAGACGGTGCGCACGGCGGGCGAGCCGGCACGCATCGTGCTCGAAGCCGACCGCAGCAGCATCGCTGCCAAGGGCGAGGACCTGGCGTTCGTGAAGGTGTCGGTAGTGGACAAGGACGGCACGCCGTGTCCGACGGCTACGAACAAGATGAAGTTCGAGGTGACGGGCGCAGCGAAGTTCCGTGCGGCTTGCAACGGCGATGCAACATCGCTCGTGGCGTTCAACTCGACGGAGATGCCGCTCTTCAGTGGCGAACTGGTTGTCGTGGTGGAAGGCACAAAGCAGGGCAAGGCTACACTGAGCGTGTCGGCTGAAGGACTGCCAAAGGAGACATTGTCTATCAACATCAAATAGCATTTTATACATATGAAAAAAATGATTTATGCGGTGATGGCTATTGCCTCACTAACCTATTCTACTCACACAACGGCGCAATCGCAGGACTTGCAGAAAAAGGTGAACGACTACTTCGAGCAGTCGCTACAAGCCGAGCAGAAAGCATTGGAACAGGACGGCAAGGCAGACTACGCTCAGAACGCTCCTCTCGACACTAAGCTTCAGACAGCAATAAAGAACAAGGACATAGCCAACTATCAGAAGATGGTTTGGACAGCATGGTGCGAGGCGAACAACGCACTGAAGGAGGAGAAGCTCATAGAGCCTGCCGAACTGAAACTTGCCAAGAACAGCGCCTGGCACTTGCCGCAATGCCTGGAGCCTAATGCGGTTATGCCTTATTATTACGGCAAAAAGGGTGTGGCTGCCAAGGGTCAATACCCGCTCTTCCTCTACACACACGGTTCGGGTTCGAAGGACAGAGAATGGTCGAACGGTATCGAACTGGGTCTCGGCTTCAAGGATGCGCCGTCTATCTATTTCATTCCGCAGATTCCGAACGAGGGCGAATACTATCGCTGGTGGCATCTGTCGAAGCAGTATGCCTTCGAAAAACTTATTCGTTTGGGTTTGACAAGCGGCGAGGTGGACGCCAACCGACTCTACGTGTTCGGCATCAGCGAGGGCGGTTATGGCAGTCAGCGTCTCGCCTCGTTCTACGCCGACTATTGGGCGGCGGCGGGTCCGATGGCAGGTGGCGAGCCTCTGAAGAATGCGCCGGTAGAGAACTGCGCCAATATCGGTTTCTCGCTGCTTACGGGTGCTGACGACACGGGGTTTTATCGCAACGACCTCACATGGTTCACTCAGGTGGCTTTCGACTCTGTGCAGCTGGCTCGTCCGTTGGCTGTGGACAACACGCCCATCTTCCGCCATCGCATCAACCTCTTGCCTGGCATGCAGCACCACATCACTTACGGACTGACCACACCTTGGCTCAAGCAGTTTGTGCGCAATCCGTATCCGAAGACGGTGCTTTGGGAGGACTTCGAGATGGACGGCAGACATCGTTCGGGATTCTATAACCTGCAGGTGCTGGCACGCCCGTCAGAGGCAAGAACATATTACGAGATGGATATCGACAAGAACGTGGTTTCTATCAAAGTAAGTGATGTCGAATACACCACAACGATGAAGGACAAGCAGTGGGGCATCGACCTGAAGTTCAAGCGCAACTACACTATGGCTACCGGTGGCAGACTGAGAGTGTATCTCAACGAACAGCTGGTGGACCTCAAGAAGCCAGTGACTATCAAGATAAACGGCAAGCAGGTATTCCATGGTGTTGCCAAGGCTGATTTGCAGGCAATGGTGAACAGCTGCATGGAATACTTCGATCCATACCGTGTGTATCCGGTTGCAATCGACTTGTCTTATTAATGTAAAGAGAAATCATCTACTTAATATAAAGAGATAAAAAAGAGCTGCATCAAAACTCTGCTTGGAGAGTCTTGATGCAGCCCTATGTGTTTTTACAAAGTATTGTGTCCCGATTATCAATCTACTAACTACTTACTAACCTAATCAACTATACTTAAACAACTATACTAATTAAAATCTATTGCAATCTATATCATTATCCAATCTATGCATTTTCGTTAGACGTGTTTTCTTTAAAGATTTGAAGCCTTACGGTCTTTAAATGTTTTTTTCCTTTTGACATTGCAAAGATAGAAATAAGCAACCAACTGATATTCAACATATCGTTCACGCTGTTGTAATTATGTTGCATGAAACAAAAATGCTTGAATAATATGCACAAATGCATTATTTTTGCTATATTTGCAGCGAATTTAAGCGATAAAGTTCAAACAAATAGTAGGAAGCGTTGTTTTTCCTACCCCGATAAATACAAACAACTTAAAAACAACATATCTAATGAAACACTCAGCATGCAGATTTTGCAACTATCTTCTGCTCATCATACTCACGCTCATGCTCACGTGCTGCGGCTCAGAGAAGAAGCGCTTCGTCGTAGGCGTGTCGCAATGCTCAGAGGACGTGTGGCGCGAGAAGCTCAACAAGGAGCTACGCATCGCCGCACTCTACTACAACGATGTAGACCTGCGCATCAGTTCGGCTAACGACAACGTTCAGTTGCAGACCGAACAGATAAACAAGTTCGTGGACGAGGGTGTAGACCTGCTCATCGTGGCGCCGGGTCAGGTGAGCATATCGCCTGCAATAGACCGCGCATACGAAAAAGGCATACCGGTGATTATCTTCGACCGACGCACACGGTCGAACAAGTACACGGCGTATATCGGCGCAGACAACAAGCAGATTGGCAGCTCGATGGGCGAATACCTGGCGGGCGCACTAACCGAAGGCGGACGCATACTGGAGCTGTGCGGACTCTCTACGTCGTCGCCGGCGATAGAGCGCAAGCAGGGCTTCGACAGCGTGGTGGCTTGCCGACCGGGACTGAGCATTGTGGAACAGCTGAACGCCGACTGGACTGAGGAGGGCGCATTCCGCGCCATCGACTCGCTGCTCTCGAAACCGCACAATCAGTTCGATTGCGTGTTTGCGCATAACGACCGCATGGCAATGGGCGCACGCCGCGCCGCCGAAAAGCACGGACTCGACATAAAGCACATCAAGTTCTGCGGCATCGACGCCATGCCGCAAAATGGTGGCGGCATGGAACTCGTGAACAACGGCACGCTCTTCGCCTCATACACCTACCCCACTCGCGGCGATGAGGTAATGCAGCTCGCCATAAACATACTGACGGGAAAGAAATACAACAGAGAGACCCAGCTCTCGTCTGCACTCGTGACGCGCAACAACGCTCGTGTGCTGCTCATGCAGTACGACGAGACGGTAAGACAGCAGGACCATCTCTCTACGCTTCGCTCGCGTGTGGACAAGGCTGCCAGCGACTTCAACACGCAGCGCATCTATCTGCTTGTGCTGCTGGTGTTCGTGGTGCTGCTCATCGTGATGTGCGCCGCAGCCGTCTACGCATTCTTCACACGTACCCGCATCAACCGACAGCTGAAAGCCTCGATGGACGAGCAACGTCGAATGACGGCGGAGATGGAGGAAATGACGCAGACGCAGCTGCAGTTCTTCACGAACGTGAGTCACGAACTGCGCACACCGCTGACGCTCATCGCCGGACCTGCAGAACAGTTGCTCGAAGACCCGACGATAAAGGGTGGGCAGCGTTCGATGCTGGAGATGGTACAGCGCAACACGCGAATACTGATACAACTTGTGGGCGAGATTCTCGACTTCCGCAAGGTGCAGAACAACAAGGCTGAGCTGCACCTCAACCGCTTCTACCTGCAGCAGGAGCTGACGACATGGACTGAGGACTTCCGCACAGTGGCGGCACGCCGCGGCATAACGATACGCGTGGATGTGTCGGGCGTGGAGGACGATGCAGTGCTGATTGCCGACCGCGACAAGATGGAGCATGTATACTTTAATATAATGTCGAACGCACTGAAGTATACGCCCGAGAAAGGATGCATCAGCATCTCGCTGATACACAGCGACCACAGCTACACGCTGCGCATAGCCGACACGGGCAAGGGTATTCCGGCTGAGGAGCTGCCGCATCTCTTCGAGCGCTTCTACCAGGCGAAGGGCGCCATCGGCGGTACAGGCATCGGCCTGTCGCTCGTGAAGGCGTACATAGACATGCACCACGGCGACGTTCACGCCAAGAGCGAGGAGGGCAAGGGCACAACGTTCGTCATCGAGCTGCCCGAATCGCAGCCCGGTTATGACCCTGCGAAGGATGCGCCGGCTGCAACTCAGGCGGAGAAGGGGCTGGTGGACGACAACTATATTGCCACCGACAACACGCCGAAAGAAAACTCAGACCGCATTACGAACGCCGAGGACTTCGACGCAGAGCGTCCGCTCGTGCTCATCATCGACGACAACAACGGCATGCGTGCCTACCTGCGATCTATTCTGCAGGACAAGTACAACGTGTCGGAGGCTACGAACGGCGAGCAGGGCTTGGAGAAAGCACACCGCGAGGTGCCGAAACTGGTTGTGTGCGACGTGATGATGCCGGTGATGAACGGCTTGGAATTCACAAAACGACTGAAGGCGGACACCGCAACGAGCCATATTCCGGTGGTGCTGCTCACGGCACGCTCACTCTCAGAACAGCGCAAGGAGGGCTACGACACGGGCGCCGACTCGTATATCACGAAGCCGTTCTCGGGTCAGGTGCTGCTCTCGCGCATCGAAAACCTGATGCGGTCGCGCGTAATGCTGCGGTCGGTGTTCGCCGGCGACAAGCAGGAGGCGGAGGAAGAGGAGAAACTGAACGCAGCCGACAAGTCGTTCGTGGGCAGACTGCGCTCGGCTATTCAGGAGAATCTCGGCGACAGCGACTTCTCTGTGGAGCGCTTGGGCGAAGAGATAGGACTCTCGCGCGTGCAGTTATATAGAAAGGTGAAGGCTCTGACGGGTCAGACGCCGGTGGAGTTGCTGCGCAAGGCGCGACTCACGAAGGCTCGTCAGCTGTTGGAAAAGACCGAAAAGAGTGTTTCCGAGATTGCATACGAGGTAGGCTTCACCTCTCCCTCGTACTTCAACAAGTGCTTCAAGGACGAATTTGATATAAACCCAAGCAGCTTGCGATAAACCGCAAGAACCGAAGCTGGCAGATTGGCTGGTAGATATCTCCTTTTTTATAATATCTACCAGCCATTATTGCATTAATAATGTGCGGATTACGGTAATGCTGGCAGATATGGAGGATTTTTTCACGTACTTAATCAATAACACTAATTATATATTATAACGATTTCATGTGTTATGAACATTTACGATTTTTACTGTTGCCATACCATCCTGCAGATACAAAAAAATACGGGGTAGAATGTTGAACATTCTACCCCGTATCAGGTCGGGATGACAAGACTCGAACTTGCGACCTCACGCCCCCCAGACGCGTGCGCTAACCAACTGCGCTACATCCCGTGCTTTTGTAAAGCGGTGCAAAGGTAAGCAATTTCGGTGGTTCGGCAAAATATTTTGCTAACTTTTTATTGTCAACACTTGTTTTTTACAAGTTTATACCTATTAAATATATAGATATTCTCGTTTTCTCTACTTATGCGGATACACCATATTGGCGTCGGTGATTACGTCGAGCACCTCCTCGCAGTATTTGCGCGACTCCCAACGTGCCATCGGCAGGTCGTGAAGCAGCCAGTTGCCGCAGTCCTGCGGCTCGGCACCTGGTATCTCGCCCTCAAAGTCTGCCACGAAGCGGAACGTGCGGCGCATGAGATCTACGATGTCGTGCGGCTCAAGGTCGCCACGCATCAGCAGATAGTTGCCCGTGAGGCAGCCCATCGGGCCCCAATACACGATGCGGTCCTTCCACTCGGCATCGTTGCGCAGATATGTAGCAGCGAGATGCTCGATGGTATGAAGTGCGCCGGGATGCAACGCCGGTTCGCGGTTAGGCTCCTTCATGCGGATGTCGAATGTGGTTACGGTGTCGCCACCTACTGAGTCTTTGCGCGAAACGTAGATGCCGCGCAAGAGGGCGTTGTGGTTTATTGTGAAACTTGGTATTTTTTTCATTGTCTTTTTTATTGTTTTAAGCTGCGTCTAAGCCTAACTAAGCCTTCTTAAGCCTTTCTAAGCCGAGGGTATTCTTTTCTAAGCTATCCTAAGCCCTCCCCGACGGGGAGGGTTGGGAGGGGCTTGAGGGTTGGGAGGGGCTTTTATACTCTTTCCAGGAACGCCTTCGTCACTTCGAACGATCCTTCAGCCATACGCTCCCAGAAATCGTAGTACATCTGTGCTTTGTGGTCTTTGAGCGGAATATCGCTGATGATGCGGAAGCTGACGAACGGCGTGTTATAGATATGGCAGGTCTGCGCTATAGAGCAGCTCTCCATGTCTACAGCCATTGCCGTTGGGAAGTCGTCGAGAATCTGCTGCATCTTCTCGCGAGAGTTGACAAACCAGTCGCCGGTGACGATGAGTCCGGCGTGAACCTGCGTGTGGCAGTTGAGCGATGTGGCCTTCTCAACGAGAGCGGCGTCGCTCTCGAAGCGTTCGGGCATGCCGAGCACCTGACCCATTGCGCACTCGTCGCCGCAATAAACGTCGTGGTAGCAGCAAGCCGTGCTCACCACCACCTCGCAAACCTCGAGACTCGTGTCGGCACCGCCAGCCACGCCGGTAGAGATGACCAAGTCGGGATGGAACGCGGCAATCATCTCCGACGTTCCAACCGCTGCGTTCACCTTTCCGATGCCGCACTTCTGCATTACAATTTCGTTCTCACCGATGCGGCCCACAACGAAAGTGCGGCCCGCAACGGTCTGTTCCTTCTTGTCGGACGCAAGAGTCTGCAGCTGTGCAAACTCCTTGTCCATTGCTACGATTACACCTATGCGCATTTGTCGTCTGTATAATGATTCGTGCGCAATTACTTCTTAACCTGAATTACGAGATACTTGCTGGTAGACCAGAAGATCTGCGGATTGCTGATGCGCAGAACGTACTGCTTGTTGGCATCCCGCTGCAAGGTGTAAGAGCTTGAGGGGTGCATAGTGAGAATCTTAGCCGACTTAGAGTAGAGCTTTATCTCCTTCTGCACGCGGATGTCGATCTTTGTGAAGTAGCTCTTGTTGAAGTTCGACTGCAGCACCTTTGATCCGTCGATGATGCGCTGATCCTTCAGTTCTCTCTTTGTGCCGAACGCGAACCATGCGGTGTTGAGCTGTGCGTTCTGGTCGTTGATAGTCTCGGTCTTCTTCGACGACTCCTCCTGCAGCGACGATACGTTGTCGTTAAGGCCGGTGATGGTCTTGTCGAGGTCGGCGATGTGTATGTTCTTAGCATCGAGTTCGGCGCGCAACTGCTGCAGCTGCTGCTCCTTGTCGTTGATCTGCGCTACGAGTTCGTCGATAGTGCGGCGCAGCTGGTCGCCCTTGATGCTCGACTCGCGCAACTGCTGGCGAAGTTTCTCGAGCAAAGCGCGGTTCTGCTGCATTGTAGACGAGATGAAGCGAACGTCCTCGAGCATCTGCTTGCGGCTGCTTGCTCCCTCGCCAGTCTGTGCTACGGTGACGCGGTTCTCAGCCTCGCTTATCTCGCGCAGACCGGTCTGAATCTGGTTGAATGTCTCCATCATGTCGTTAATCTCGTTGTCCTTCTGCGAGATGATTTGCTGGAGCGAGTCGGTCTGCTCTACGTTAGGTGCGTTACCTTCTTTTGACTTGCTAATGAAATCGCATGATGTCACTGACAGCAACACCACAGATAATAATACTAAAGATAGTTTTTTCATATCGTTTTGTTTTTTTATTATTCGTCTCTGAATTTCTTCTTCTTGAACTCCGCAGGTGCCGCTTCGCGCATAGCGTAGCGTTCCTTGTTGCTCAGCTTCGGTTTCTTCTCCTTAGCCTGCTCCTTGAGCGCCTTGCGTGCGGAGATGTCAACGCCGGCGCAGCCAGCCACCACGATAACTATCTCGCCGCGCGGCTCGGTCTGCTTGAAGTGGTCTATTATCTCCGAAAGCGTGCCGCGCACGCTCTCCTCATGCAGCTTGGATATCTCGCGGCAGACGCTCGCCTGACGGTCGTCGCCGAAGAACTCGGCAAACTGCTCGAGCGTCTTCACCAGTCGGTAAGGCGACTCGTAGAATATCATCGTGCGCGTCTCGGTCTGCAGCGACTGCAGCAGCGTCTGGCGGCCTTTCTTCTGCGGCAGGAATCCCTCGAAGCAGAAGCGGTCGCACGGCAGACCCGAGCTTACGATAGCCGGAACGAACGCCGTAGCGCCGGGCAGACACTGCACCGTGATGCCGGCTTTAGCCGCCTCGCGAGCGAGAAAGAAGCCGGGGTCGCTGATGCCGGGCGTGCCGGCGTCGCTGATGAGCGCTATCGTCTCGCCAGCCTTCAGACGTTCGACTACGGATGCCGTTGTGCCGTGTTCGTTGAACTTGTGATGCGACATCAGCCGGTTCTTTATATCGAAATGCTGAAGCAGAATGCCCGATGTGCGAGTGTCCTCGGCAAGCACCAGATCTGCCTCTTTCAATATGCGGATGGCACGCATCGTCATGTCTTCCATATTGCCCACCGGAGTAGGCACAATATATAATATACCCATATTGTGGGCAAATATAGTTATATTAATCAAGAACGGCAAAAAAACATGTCGTTTCTTTGCAATTTTTAAAACGTATTCGTAAATTTGTACTCACAATGAAAGCAAATTTAGAGGGCGAGAAGTATCGCCAAGGAAGAATTGAAGTAGTGTGCGGTTCGATGTTCTCGGGCAAGACCGAGGAGCTAATACGCCGCATCAAGCGAGCTACCTTCGCTCGCCAAAGAGTTGTTATATTCAAGCCGCAGATAGACACACGCTATTCTGAGGAGGAGGTGGTGAGCCACGACCACAACGCCGTGATGTCGGTGCCGCTCTCCACGTCAGCCGAGATTCTGAACTACCTGAGCAGTCACACCACAAGCACGGACGGTTACGACTTCGACGTGGTAGGCATAGACGAGGCGCAGTTCTTCGGCATGGACCTCGTGGACGTGTGCAACCAGCTTGCCAACAACGGCGTGCGCGTGATAATAGCCGGCCTTGACATGGACTTCCAATGCACTCCCTTCGGCCCGATACCGGCTCTGTGCGCCGTAGCCGACGAAGTGACGAAGGTGCACGCCATCTGCGTGAAGTGCGGAGCGCTCGCCTACGTGAGTCATCGTCTTGTGCACGACCAGAACCAGGTGCTCATCGGCGAACAGGCCGAGTATGAGCCGCTCTGCCGCGAGTGCTACAAGAAAGCAATGGAACAATAATATGAACGAACAAAAGATTACATTCGACAAAGTGATGCGCTGGACAGCCGTCGGCGGCATAACCGTGGCCGTCTTCGCCATCACCAACTATCTGAGCAGCGTGCTGCTGCCATTCTTCATCGCGTGGTTCCTGGCATATCTGCTCTACCCGATGGTGAAGTTCATACAGTATCGCATGCACGTGAAGGTGCGCGCCCTGGCTATCATCATCGCCATGCTCGCCATTCTGTCCGTAATCGGACTGCTTGTCTACTTCATCGTGCCGCCGATGGTGAGCCAGTTCCAGAAACTGTACGAGTTCATCCTACACTGGCTGCACCAGACAACGCACACCAACGACTTCTCGCGCATGGCGAAAGACTGGGCTATAAACAACCAGGAGGCGCTGGAGCGCTTCTTCAAAAGCAAGGACTTCAGCGACACGCTGAAGACGACGATGCCGAAGCTCTTCGCCGTGATAGGACAGACAGCCAACATCGTAATGTCTATCGTAGCATCGTGTATCACGCTGCTCTACACGTTCTTCATACTACTCGACTACGAGTTTCTCACGACGAGTTGGGTGAAGATATTCCCGAAGAAGAACCGTCCGTTCTGGCAGGAACTGGCGCAGGACGTGGAGCGCGAGATGAACAACTACATACGTGGTCAGGGCTTAGTGGCGCTCTGCATGGGCGTGATGTTCTGCATCGGCTTCAGCCTGATGGATTTCCCTATGGCTATCGGCCTCGGAATACTCATCGGCGTGATGGACCTCGTGCCCTATCTGCACACCTTCGCGCTCATTCCTACAGCCTTCCTCGCCATGCTTAAGGCTGCCGACACGGGACAGGACTTCTGGATGGTGTTCGGCTTGGCGTTCGGCCTCTTCTGCGTGGTGCAGATCATCACCGACATGTACGTCACGCCGAAGATTATGGGCAAGGCGATGGGCCTCAACCCCGCCATACTGCTGCTCTCGCTCTCGGTGTGGGGCGCACTGCTCGGCTTCATCGGACTGATCATTGCTCTACCGCTCACGTCGCTCATTATAGCCTACTGGCAACGCTACGTCACAAAAGAGCATCTGAACGACGACGACCCGCCTACAGCAGTAGAAAACCAACAGAAATAGAGGAAAAAGGAGTGAAAAACGTAAAAAACAAACAAAATATTTGCGTAATTTATAAAAAACCACTACCTTTGCACTCGCTTTTGGAATATAAAGCAAATACGGAGACTCGCTAGCTCAGTTGGTAGAGCACAACACTTTTAATGTTGGGGTCATGGGTTCGAGCCCCATGCGAGTCACGCAAAAAGAGGATACAACTTCGGTTGCATCCTCTTTTTTTGTTTAGGCGTTTCGTACGTTTTTTCTTCAAGTGTTTGATGTTTTTTGTTCAAGCGCTTGGCGCTTTTCCACAAAAATTGTATCTTAGCAAACTGAAACGGACGACTATGGCATTCGAAAAGGAAATAAAGGAATACGATGACTTGCGGGGCAGATACCAGTCGCTTGTCGTCGACAGAATGGACGGGAAGGAATACTTCAAGTATAACGAGGTGCTCTTCTCCACCCACTCGTGCGCCATCGAGGGCAACTCGTTCTCTGTTGACGACACGCGCGAACTGAAGGAGAAGGGCCTGGGCATGATTCCAGCTGGCAAGACGCTGTTCGAGGCTTTCGAGATGCTCGACCACTTCGAGGCTTTCGAGTATATGATGCGGAACGTGCAGCATCCGCTCGACGAGGCGCTGTTGAAGGAGATAAACCGTCGCGTAACAAGTCACACGCTCGCCTACCGTGCGCCCGACGCAACGCCAGGCGAATACACGACAACCGACATGGCTGCCGGCGACACCGTGTTCGGCGACCACGAAGAGCTGGTAGCCAGAGTGCCGCGACTGCTCGAAACGACGGAGCAAGCCATCGCCACAGCCGCCGCTCACCCGATGGTGCTTGCCGCCCGTTTTCACGGCTTCTACGAGTATCTGCATCCTTTCCGCGACGGAAACGGCAGAACGGGTCGTCTCGTGAGCAATTATATTCTGCTACGCATGGGCCATCCGTTGCTCATCATCCCGTCGGAAGCCCGTCAGGAGTACATCTCCGCTCTGCGCATGATTCGCACCGAAGCCACCGACGAGCATCTCATACGCTTCTTCTTCAAGATGGCGATGCAACGGATGCAGGAGGAGCTGAAGCAGAAGGAAGCGAACACCAAGCGATTCAGCACATTCGTTTTCTAAACAGCCATATTAGTAGCGGAGGTAAAAGCCTCCGCAGCAACCAGCAATGCTAACCATTATCATTAGTAGCGGAGGTCTCCGGCCTCCGCAGCAACCAGCGATATTAACCATTATTATTAGTGTCAGACTTGGTGCTGAGGGTGTGTCAAAACTCCCGATATAAATAACAAAAAACTCGTTGTACGTTCTT
>ERZ791902.1017-NODE-1017-length-15209-cov-10.708658_pt1 | contig 15209 bp, 16 predicted proteins | sample MGYA00510149_ERZ791902 | MGnify/ENA primary metagenome ERZ791902 (study PRJEB30046, sample SAMN00792060) | human gut metagenome | study: EMG produced TPA metagenomics assembly of the A metagenome-wide association study of gut microbiota in type 2...
CAGCCCACGGCACCGGCCATCTCCCGCACCGCCACCGTGTACGACCTCTGCCTCGCGGAGGTCACGCGCCCGGCGGGCTCCACGGCGGTCGCAGCAGGCAACATCACGGACACCCGGCTGGACGAAAACCTGTGCGGCGTTATGTCGGACGGCGTGACCCGGCTCCCTACGGACCAGCTTTTGAAGGCAGCCCAGACGCGTATCAACGCTCTGGAGGAAAAGGCAACCAACAGCGCCAACGCCGCAGCCGAGAGCCAGAGCGCCGCCGCAAACAGCGCCGGTGAAGCATCAGCCAGTCAGCAGGCCGCCGCAGACAGTCAGAGCGCCGCAGCAGGCTCCGCGAGTGCATCGAAAGCTTCGGAGAGCAATGCGGCTTCGTCCGCTTCTGCTGCCAAAGCGTCCGAAACCAATGCAGCAGCCAGTGCAGAGGCCGCAGCCGCCAGCCAGACGACGGCTGTAAAAGCCGAAGAAAACGCAGCAAAAAGTGCAGCATCTGCCAAGGAACAGGCAGACCGCGCTGCAGCAATCGTCAGCACGGATAAGACCTTGCGCATCGACGGCGCACCGGCAGACGCGCAGGCGGTCGGCGGCGAGTTGGATGAGCTGATGTCGATGCTCGTGACCGGCAGGCTGACCTTCGGGTTGTACACTGACGCAGGCGCTGTCCTGTGCACCTCGGACGGCGCGCAGCTGACCGCAGAAAAACACATCTAATAGGGAGGATACTATGGCAATTGCAAATATACCCATTACAAGCCTGCCACAGGCAAGCACGGTAGCAAAAACTGACCAGCTTATCTTGCAGGGCAACAGCACCCAGAGGGTAACGCTGACAAAGGTCCTGTCTGATCTGAGCATCGTAAACCCGGATATGGCGCAGGACACCATGCTCCGCATTATGGTGCCCAACGGCGCAGGCGCGCATAACGCCACGTTCCGCGGCAAGAATCTGGGCGGCAGTCTGACGTCTGCACAGGCCGCGCAGATCAGCGCAGGCACGTTTCAGGATCTGTATCTGGGCGATTACTGGTCTATCGGCGGCGTAAACTACCTGATCGCGGGCTTTGATTACTGGCTGAACACCGGCGACACGCCTTGCACCAAGCACCATGTCGTGGTCATCCCGCAGAACCATCTGTATACCGCAGCCATGAACGAGACCAACACCACCGAGGGCGGCTATGTCGGCTCCCAGATGTACAAGAGCGGTCTGGATCAGGCAAAGCAGACCTTTGCAAACGCCTTTGGTGCGGCTCACATCCTGAACCACCGTGAGTGGCTGGTCAACGCGGTCAGCAACGGCTTACCGTCCGGTGGCGCATGGTTTGACAGCACCATCGAGCTGCCCAACGAAAACATGATGTACGGCAGCCATATCTTTGCTCCTGCGTCTGACGGCAGCACCATCCCGCAGAACTACACAGTCTGTAAGTCGCAGCTGCCGCTGTTCCGGCTCGCACCGCAGTACAGTTTTACCCGCTCCTACTGGTGCTGGCTGCGTGACGTTGTTTCGGCCACGCATTTTGGCGGCGCCTACAGCGGTGGCGATGCCGACTGCAGCTACGCCTCCCTTGTCGGCGGCGTGCGTCCGGTCGGGGGTATCTGTTAATCCTGAATCCGGCGCGGCTTGTCCGCGCCGGGAGTGAGTAAGAGAGAAGGTTTTTCTATGTCCTCTGTCCCTGTAAGTCAGCGCAAGCCGTCCCGGCTGGAAGCCCACCATCTGGCTTTGGCTCTTGGCCGCAGCCTGACGGATCTGCTGTCCCGCTCTTTGGGGTTGAGCAAGCAGAAGATGGAAGCCCGGATTGCGCAGCGGGTCCGCACCGTTACCCTGCCCTATGGGCCGGAGTATGATGCCGAGATTCAGCGGATCAGGGACGAGGAGACCGCCTTTGTGCACCGGATGATTGACCGGGAAAGTGATCGTGTGCTGGATCTGTTCCGGCAGATCCCGCTGCGGCTGAGAGCCGCAAATTCCATCTGGCCCACCTGCGCGGACGAGTATCACGCCCGCCGGGTAGAGCTGGATTATGCGATCTCTGCCAGCTGGCAGCTGCACGATGAACTGCAATATATTGTGGAATCGCTCCCAGTAAACATCAACCGCTATACAGAGCTGGTGCTGCAGATCGAAACGATCATAGCCTGCACCAAGAGCCTGCGCGCCTCTGACAAAAAGCGTTTCGGCAAGTTTGATGATGAATCTTCTCTTCAGTCCTTAGTTACTGAATTAGGGCAGTTTTTGCATACTATTTCGGCCACGAATTTTGGCAACGCCAACAACAATGGCAATGCCAACTACAACAACGCCTCCAATGTCAACGGCGTGCGTCCGGTCGGGGGTTGATTTCGCAACTTCCCCGCGATAGGGGTTTTACCCCTTGAAGCTCTGCGAAAGGAAAGACTGTCCTTTCATGGGTCTACCATGATAAATACCCCTGTGTGGGTGTCAACAGTGACGGCTCCAGTTACGACTGATGAACCTATTGTGCTGTTTTTACGCGGATTTTTAGTAAGAAGTAATGAGCAAATACACTGACGCAAATATTTTATACCACGCCGGTTCCAAGGCCATGAAGGGCTCAAAGTTCAAGTACAACACGCAGTTGTTTGAGATCAACCAGCTGATGGAAACAGCAAAGCTGCAGAAGGATCTCCAGAACGGAACCTACACCCCGAAGGTAGGCATCCGCTTTACCATCCGGGAACGCGGGCACGAGCGGTATATCACCAGCGCCGCCACAAGGGACAAAGCGGTGAATCACGTTACCTGTGACGAGTACCTGACCCCTTTGTTGCAGAAGTATTTGCAGTACGACAACACGGCCTCTCAGGTGGGCAAAGGTGTTGACCTTGAACGCAGGCGGTTTGAGATCCATCTGCGGCAGTATTACGAACGGGAGGGCGCCAATGAAGGCTTTGGCCTCTTTGCCGATTTCTCCGGCTATTACCCGAACATCCATCACGATATCTGCCTTGATCAGTTCGACCGGTATCTTGCCCGTGAGATCACCGATCCTGCCGAGTTGGCCGAGGTCAACGGGCATCTGCGCGGTACGTTCCAGACGTTTGAGTTGGACGTGTCCCGCTTCTCTGACAAGGAGATCGCCCGGATGTATCAGACCAAGGTCAGTCCAACGCTCAACTGCGGCGTACCAGCGACCGCCCTGACCGGTGAGAAGATGCTGCGCAAGGGCGCTGACATCGGGAATCAGGTATCCCAGAACGCAGGGATCTTCCTGCCGCTGCCGATTGATAATTACATCAAGATTGTTTGCGGCATCCCGGAGCATGGCAGGTATTCAGATGATTTTTACGCCCTTAGCAAGGACAAGCAGACCCTTGTAGATCTGCTGGACACCGTCCGGGCGCTCTGCAAGGCGCAGGGCCTTATCCTTAACGAACACAAGACCCGGATCTGCCGGTTGTCCGATGAATACCGGCACCTGCAGGTGTGTTATTCCCTGAAGGAGGACGGCACGATCACACGCCGGATCAATCCCAAGTCGATCACCCGCGAGCGGCGCAAACTCAAAGCATACAAGCGGCTACTGGATGTCGGGAGAATCACCTACCAAGAGATAGAGAACGCTTATAAGTCATGGATCTGCGCCCACTACCGGTATATGTCCCGGCAGCAGATCCAGCACATGAGCAGCCTGTACAGAGAGCTGTTCGGAAAGGACCCAACATGGAAGAAAAAAGGTTATGGGAGGTTACGCTGGCTGATGGCTCCAAAATCAGCAGCCTGACCCTCAACGGCAACAACTTCTGCTCCGACAAGGAGCTGACCGCAGCCCAGTTCGAGGGCAAGCTGGCCAGCGTAACCTGTACCGATGGCAAGCGGAGCTACACGATGACCAACGCGGAGCTGGTACAGATCCTGCCCGGCTCTGCCACCCCGGACGGTCGCTGGTGGTTTATCTTGCGCGAGCTGTCCGAGGCCGAGATCTTCTGCGCCAGAGTACAGGCTCAGCTGGACTACCTTGCTCTGACCACTGATGTTAATCTGGAGGATATGTGATGGAACACAGCGCAAAATTTGAGGACGTCAAGCAGCACTATCTCCTGCACCTGTGGAAAAAGTCCACGGTAAAGCTGACCGTCAAGAAGAAGTGGATCACTGCCGCCGAGTACGAGGAGATCACCGGCGAGAAGTATGTGGCCTGATTGCTGGCCTGCCCTGTGTGAGGAGCTGCTGACGCAGCTGGAGACACTGGGCGCGGACACGAGCACCGCCCGTGCCCGGTTTGCCGCTCTTGTGGCAAGCTGCGGCGTACAGGGCTGCAGGATCCTGAAGGGAGAAAACAACTATGATCAGAACGTACAGCCTGAAGCAGCACGGCAAGACCTATCTGGCACCCTGCTTTCAGGTGAAGGAGTTCGCCTGTAAGGCGGCTGACACCATCCTGATTGATGACGAGTTGGTGGTGCTGCTGCAGTGCATCCGGGAGCACTTCGGCGCAAAGGTGCACATCACCAGCGGCTACCGCACGGCGGCGTATAACGCTACACTGCCGGATGCAAGCAAAACCAGCCAGCACATTCAGGGCAGAGCCGCAGACTTCTGGGTGGAGGGTGTGCCGGTGGCCACCGTAGCCAACTACGCAGAGAAGCTGCTGCTCGGACGCGGCGGCATCGGGCGCTACCCGAAGGACGCAGCGCACCCCAGCCGTAAGACCGGATGGGTACACATCGACACCCGGCCCAACAAAAGCCGGTGGGCACTGTAAGGAGGATAGCTACATGGCAAGCTGTTTGATTTCTGACGCACCCTATGCGGCTTGGCTCTCTGACGTACTCGCTACGCTGGAGGAGCACAAGGTCACCAAGATCGCCGTAGCAGCACCCCTGCCCGGCGGCGAGGTCTTTACCGGTTACTACGACATGAGCACTATGGACAAGGCTCTGATGGCTACGAACATTCAAGCGGACGCCACCATGGGCGCGATCTGCGCCAATGGCAAGCTGATCCAGCAGGCTTGGGAGGACGCCGAAGAGAATGACGATGATCTGGGGGAGGGGTGATTCCAGTGTGGTCTGTGATCGTAGCGGCTGGCATTCCAACCAGCGTGCTGGGCTTCTGCTTCTGGATGCTTGAGCGGCGCATCGAACGCCGGGAAAAGCAGCAGGAGGCGGCAGAGAAAGCCCGTGAGGAGTTCGAAACGCACCTGTATGAAAGCTCCCTCGCTGCCATTGCACTGGGTGAGGCAACTGCCAGAGCCGTGCAGCGCATACCGGATGCCCACTGCAACGGCGATATGCACGCCGCCCTAGATTATGCCGCTGCCGTGAAACACCAGCAGCGGGAGTTTGTCGCAAAGCGCGGGATCCGCGCTATTATCAACTGAAGAAAGGAACCATAAACATGAAGGCACATACCTACAATGCACCCACTATCTCTGCAGGCACCATCGCCCGTACCGCCTGCCTGCTGCTGGCTCTGACCAATCAGGTGCTCAGCGCTCTGGGCAAGCCCGTGCTGCCCATTGAGAGCGAGACGGTGGAGCAATTGGTCACGGCGGGGATCACAAGCATTGCGGCGCTGGTGGCGTGGTGGAAGAATAACAGCTTCACCCGCGCCGCACTGGAGGCAGACAAGACCTTTGAGCGCGAGCGCCTGAAGGATAAGCAGTAAGAGCAACAGCCCCACCGTCTCGGATGATCTCCGGATGGTGGGGCTGTTTTTGTTTATCGCATTCCGACACATATCGTCGCATTCTATCGCATTTGACACATTTCGGCATTTTCCGGTTAAAGTTGGATTAACTGGAAAGGATGTGCAAACATGATTGACGTAAACGAAACCCTGAGCAACAAGATCGACGATGTGCTCCGCCCGCTGGGCATCACCCGCAGTTTTCGCTCCTACCGCGCTCTACGGGAGTGTATCATACGCATCTGCGAGCAGGAAGACCGGCTGGAGGCAGTTCAGAAAGAAATCTACGAGCCCATTGCAGAGACACAGCACTGCAAGTGGAAAGCCGTTCAGGGTGTTGTCCGCCGGGCAGCGAAGCTGGCGTGGGAGATCAATCCGGACGCGGTTCGCGTGATGGCCGTGTACCCGCTCACCGGCTGCCCCAGCGCGGTGCAGTTCTTGGAGATGGTGTATAATGCGGTAGTAAGAGGGTGACAAACAACCGCCGGGCGTCTCCCCTGCCCGGCGGTTGTTTTAATGTAGCTCTAAAAACGGGTTGCAAAGTGGGTTACAGCAAAAGAAAAGCACCCAGAAACTTACGTCTCTAGGCGCTATTTCTTGGTGGGCGCGGGTGGATTCGAACCACCGAAGCTGAAAAGCAGCAGATTTACAGTCTGTCCCCATTGGCCACTCGGGAACACGCCCAGATTCTGTTCACGTCCTTGCCGGACGACTTGTTTATTTTAGCAGACAAAAGCGGATTTGTCAACTGTTTTTTCGCATTTTTTCAGCTTCTTTTTTCGAGCGCAAAAAAGCGGCACAGCTTGGCGGAAATTCTCCGCTTCGGCTGCGCCGTTTTGCGAACGATTCATGGAGCGGGGCGTCTCCCCTGCTCAGTGTTCCAGATGTTTCCGGCGCTCATAGTCCCGGAGGGCCTCAATGGCCTCGCCGGAAAGCGGATAGAGCGCGATGAGGTTGAAGATGGTCATCAGGCCGATGCCCACATCGCCAAGGTCCCACACGACCGTGTAGGCCTGCACACCGCCCACCAGCAGCATCCCCAGCGCCAATACCTTATAAAGGGTCTGCCAGAGCCAGCGGTCCCCGAAGAGATACGCCACATTGGAGCGGGCGTAGAACAGGATGCCGATGAAGGTGGAAAAGCTGAACAGCGCCAACGTCACAGCGATGAAGATGACGCCGAAGCTGCCCAGATGGTACTGCACCGCCGCCTGCAAGAGGTCCATGCCGGTCAGGCCCGCCGTGACGGATTCCGGGGCCAGCAGCATGACGAAGGCCGTGCAGCTGCAAATGACGATCGTATCAACGAGGACGCCCAACGCCTGGACCAACCCCATCTTGACCGGGTCATCGCATTCGGCGGCTGCGGCCGCGCAGGGTGCCGAGCCGCTGCCCGCCTCGTTGGAGAACAGGCCGCGCTTGATGCCGTTCATCAGAACGGCGCCAAAGCCGCCCGCCGCCACCTGCCGCAGACCGAAGGCTTCCGAAAAGATGCTGCCCAGCACCGCCGGGAGGTGGGTGATATTGGTCGCGATGACATAAAGCGTCATCACAAAATAGCAGACCGCCATCACCGGCACGATGACGTCCAGACTTTTCACGGTGGCGTTCTTGCGCAGCACGATGACTGCCGCCAGCACCACCAGTGCCACCGTTGTTGCAATGGGCGGGATGTGGAACGCATTCTTGAACGCCGAGCTCACCGAGTTGCTGACGACCTGGCTGATGCCGCACCAGCAGATGAGGCCCGACAGCGCAAACAGCACCGCGACCACCGAGCGCCGCAGCGGTTTCTTCCGCTTCCGCTCCGCCCACACGTGGATATAATAGGCCGGGCCGCCGCGCTGGCCGCCGTAGAGCGGGTCGGGCTGTCGGTACTTCTGGGCCAGGGTGGATTCCACAAACGCGGTGGACGCGCCCAGCAAGGCCGTGACCCACATCCAGAACACTGCGCCTGCGCCACCGGCAGACACCGCCGCCACAACGCCCACCAGATTGCCCATGCCCACGCGGGTGGCCGTGGAAACGATGAGGGTCTGGAGCGACGAAAGGCTGTCCCTGCTCTGGTTTTTCTCGCAGACGGCCGAGATCATATCCCGGAACAGCCGCACCGGCAGCAGACGCGTCCGCAGGGTGAAGAACACCCCCGCCGTGAGCAGCAGCACCACCATCAGCGAGATCCCCACGCCGCCCGCAATGGGCAGCACAAACAAATCGCCCCAGAGAAAACGATAGACCGTTTCAATCAAATGAATCAACTGGGTCTCCTCCTGTGTTTTATACTTCGTACTTTATTATACTGGTTCAGTTCAGTTTTGTAAATCGGAAAAAACAGCAGACAGCCCGGAGCAGGTCGTCTCCGGGCTGTCTGCTGTTTATGATATGGAAGGAGAATAACGGTCGTAATTCGTTTGCGTGCAGCCGTGCTACATTGCCGATCACAGGGAGATGGGGCTCGTGCTGCACGATTCGTTTGCCATGCGATATGGCGAATGCTCGTTTGGGGCTTTCGTGCGGGAAGCGGAAGCAGTGCCCTCTTGCGGTGCCCTGCATCCGCTTCGGCCCTTGAGCGGGCCTCGCGTTGCACGAATCGTTTGCCATGCGATATGGCGAATGCTCGTTGGGTCTTTCGTGCGGGAAGCGGAAGCAGCGCCCTCTTGCGGTGCCCTGCATCCGCTTCGGCCCTTGGGCGGGCCTCGCGTTGCACGAATCGTTTGCCATGCGATATGGCGAATGCTCGTTGGGTCTTTCGTGCGGGAAGCGGAAGCAGCGCCCTCTTGCGGTGCCCTGCATCCGCTTCGGCCCTTGGGCGGGCCTCGCGTCTTGCAGACCGCTGCGCCAAAAATTTCTCCCTGTTTCTGCCGCTGGCAGCGGTCGAAATTTTAGCCCTTCACGCCGCCCAGTGCTACGCCGCGGACGATGAACTTCGAGAGCAGCAGATAGACGATGATCACGGGCAGGATGGCGATGGCGACCATCATGTACACCTTGCCCATATCGAACTTCAGGAAGTCTGCACTGCGCAGCTGCGCAATCAGGATGGGCAGGGTCTTCTTATCGGCGGTATCCAGGACCAGAGCGGGGATGAAGTAGTTGTTCCAGCTGGACACGAAGGCGAAGATGGCCTGCACCGCCAGCGCGGGCTTCATGATGGGGAGCACGATCTTATTGAAGGTATAGAACTCTCCGGCTCCGTCGATGCGGGCCGCTTCCACGATCTCCATCGGCAGGCTGGCGTCAAGGTACTGCTTCATGAAGAAGAAGACGGCGGGCGCTGCGATGCTGGGGATGATGAGCGGGAGGAACGAGTTCTTCAGGCCCATCTTGGTGATGAGCTGCAAAAAGCCCAGGGCCGACACCTGCGTCGGCATGGTCATGATGAGCAGGATGATGGCGAACGCCGCCTTCTTGAACCGGAAGTTGTAGGCGTAGATGCCGTAGGCCGTCAGGGCCGAGAAGTAGACGCTGAGCGCAGCCGAGCAGGCCGAGACGATCAGGCTGTTCCGCACACCGGTCAGCACCGGGATGTTCGCGTCGTTCAGCACGTTTTTCAGGTTGGTCATCAGGGATTTGCCGGGGAGCAGCGAAAAACCTTTCTGGATCTCAAAGTGGGTGCGGGTGGAGTTGATGACCAGCACATAGAAGAAGAACAGGCACAGAAAGCTGATGAGCACCAGCGCGATGTAGCACCCAGTGCGGCGGGCAGCCAGTGTGGCTTTTTCCGACTTTGTCGATGCAGTGTGAGCCATTACTTTTTCCCTCCTTTCAGAGCCTTGCGCTCTGCCTTGCTGCGGCCATCGTCCTCCCTGGTCAGGCTCATGTAAACGACGACGCAGAGCACTGCGCAGACGAGGAACAGCACCACAGACACCGCGCCTGCCATGCCGTAGTTCTTGCTGAACAGGTGGTTGTTCAGGTACATGATCATGGTGGTGGAGGTGCGGTCCGGGCCGCCCTTGCCGTTGGTCAGGATCTGCGGCACATCGAACATCTGCAAGCCGCCGATCATCGAGGTGATCATGACGTAAACGAGGATGGGGCGGATGAGCGGGATGGTGATCTTCCAGAACATCTGGTTCGGGGTGCAGCCATCCAGCTCGGCGGCCTCATACAGGGTGGGGTCCACGCCCATGATGGCGGCCATCAGCATGATGGTGGTGTTGCCGAACCACATCAGGAAGTTCATCAGGCCGATCAGACCGCGGTTGCCCCAGACCGTGTTCAGGAAGCTGAACGGCTGCTTGAGGATGCCCATGCCCATCAGCGCCGCATTGACGGGGCCGTTGTCCGAGAAGAGGGCGAAGAACAGCATGGCGAACGCCGATGCCATGATCAGGTTGGGCATGTAGATGACCGTCTTGAAGAAGGTCTGGCCCTTCAGCTTGAGGCGCAGGTCGGTGAACCAGGCCGCCAGCAGCAGGGAGATGGCGATCTGCGGGATGAAGCCGATGATCCAGAGCAGCAGAGTGTTGCTGAAATATTTGGGCAGGTCTGTTGCAAACAGGGTCACGTAGTTCTTCAAGCCCACGAAGTTGGGCCCGATGATCTTCAGACCGCTGCGGTAATATTCAAAGAAGCTGTAATAGATGGTGGATGCCAGGGGGATCAGCTGGAATACCGCGAAAATGAGAAAGAACGGTGCGATGAAGATGTAGCCCCATTTCGCGTAGCTGATCGACCCTTTCTTTTTTGTTTTCTCTCCCATGTGACTGCCTCCTGACGGGTGTTTCCGAAAAAAAGGGAGCGGGCGGGGCACTGCGCCCGGCCCGCCCCCCCTGATCTCAGTTGTGTGCGAGTGCGTCTGCCTTATGCGGGCCAGACAACGTCGGTCAGCTCCGGATACTTCTCCTTGATGGCGGTCTCGAAGTTTGCCTTTGCGGTATCTTCATCCACGTTGCCGGTGAAGTAATCCTTGAAGGCGGTCTGGAAGCTCTCGTTCAGGCCCTGGTCATACGGGCCGGCGTTGGACATGTCGATCTTCTTGGCTGCCTCTGCGAACAGCGCGATGTGGTTCTGGCCGCCCAGGAAGTCGGACTTGTAATCGCTGCTGGCGATCTCTTCCATGGCCTTTTCGTTGTTGGTGTAGTCCTGAGTATCCAGGGTGATCTGCTTCATGATGGCCTCATCGCAGGTCAGCTTCTGCATGACATCCTTGATGGTGTCGAGGTTGTCGCTGCCGGCTGCGCCGCAGATCCAGGTGCCGCCCCAGTAATACGGCTGAGGGCCTTCGCAGACTGCGTAGTCGCCGTAGATGCCGTTGCCGACCTCTTCCTTGCCGCCCTCAGAAGTAGGCGTCTCCAGAGAGTTGCCCAGCAGGGTGAAGTTGATGCCCCAGGTGGAGTAGAAGAAGCCGAAGACCTTGCCGTTGGGGCCCTGGTCGGATGCCCACTGGCTGTCCCACAGGCTGGACTTGTTGTTGTAGCCCTTGTCGGTGTACTCCTTGGTCTGATCGACCCACTTCATGATGTTTTCATCGACGGTGACGGTGGTGCCGGTGACCCAGGGCGCTGCCACGTTGTTGGAGAAGGTGCGGTATGCGTCATCGAAGCCGGACAGCATCTTGTAGCCCTTGGCGGATGCCTGTGCGGCGACGTCGTTGAACTTGTCCCAATCGGACAGGTAGGTCTGGACTTCGGTGGGATCATCGGTGCCCAGAACATCCTTTGCGATGCTGCGGCGGTAGGCGAACAGGCCCGGCGTTGCCTGCCAGGTGGTGCCGCGCTGGCTGCCATCGACGGTGACGATGTCCTTGGTGTACTGATACTGACCCGCCAGGTCGGCGTCGGTCAGGCCGATGTCCTTCTTGACATCCAGAACGTAATCGGAATCGACATACTTCAGCGCGTAGTCGGCCTCGATCAGGAAGATATCGATCTTATCATCATCGGCTGCGGAGTCCTGACTCAGCAGGGCCTCGTCCAGCTTGTTCTGATAGTTGTTGTTCTCGTTGGCATTGATGGTCCACTTCACGGTCGTGCCATCCTTCAGGGTGGTGGTGGACTTATCCGATGCGATGGCGGAGACTTCAGGGTAATAATCGTTGAAGCGGCTCTGGAATTCGTCGTTCCAGCACCAGATGTTCAGCACCTTGCCCTGTGCGGCAGGCCCGGCTGCGGCAGAAGAAGCGGCTGCAGAGGAGGCTGCGGTCGAGCTGGCAGTGGAAGAACTGCCGCCGCATGCAGAAAGCGCTGCGGTGATGGCGACTGCACCAGAAGCGACCAGGAAATTACGACGCGAAATCTTTCTCATAGTAGAAAACCTCCTTCAATGGTTCTCATGCAAACGAAATCCGATTTGTTTTATCAAAGCTCCGGTCCGCCCGGAGCCGAGGAACTAGGTTTGGGCCGGTCGGCCGACGGAGTCGCCTTCCAGCAGCTTGCCGGTCACGAGCAGCTGCTCGGCCAGCGTCACACGCGGGTGCTCGATCATCTGCACCAGCTTGTCTGCGGCGGTGCGCCCCAGCATCATGGTGTTCTGCTGGTAGGTCGCCAGCTGCGGCTTCATGACGCGGGAGAGGTAGATGCCGTCGTAGCCCATCACGGAGATGTCCTCCGGGATGCTCAGCCCCGCCTCCGCGATGGCATTGTAGCCGCCCATGGCAGAGAAGTCATCGGGGAAGAGGATGCAGGTGGGCCGCTGCGGAAGCGCCAGCAGTGCTTTCGTTTCCTGTGCGCAGCGGGCGGCGTCGTGGTAGATGCCCTCCCGCACATACACATCCGGAACTTCCAGTCCCAGCTCATCGCAGCTCTTGTAGAAGCCCGCCAGACGGTTCTCGGTAACGGCGGTCCGCTCGCCATGGATGAAAGCGATGCGGCGATGGCCCTGGCTGTATGCCGTGCGGACCAGCGCCGAAAGGCCGGCCACGTTGTCCGAAAGGACTGCCATCCGGTTGTTGAACACGTGGTCGATCGTGACGACCGGCACATCGCTGTTCACCAGCTCGATCACCTGCGGGTCTGTGAAATCCACACAGGCGATCACGGCTCCGTCCACCCCGCGGTAGTGGCAGTGCTCCAGATAGGTCATCGTCTTGCCGCCGAGGTTCCGGTTGATAAAGGTGATATCGTAGCCCAGCTGCTCGACCCGGACTTTGAAGCTGTCCAGCACAGCGGAGAAGTATTCGTGTGCCAGGCCGCTCTGCCGTTCGTCCACGAACAGGACGCCGATGTTATAAGTACGGTTGGTCTTCATGGAGCGGGCCGCCATATTGGGAACATAGCCCATCCGGCGAGCCGCCTCCCGAACACGGGTGCGGGTGGCCTCGGAGATATCCGACTGGCCGTTGAGCGCCTTGCTCACCGTGGCCACCGAGACCCCGCATTCCTGCGCCAGATCTTTCAGGGATGACATTTCGTCGTCCTCCTCTCAGGAACCGATTGGTTCTGAACGAATCCTAAATCGTTTTCGCAACTTCAATATAGCGCATTTCGCATCAAAAATCAAGCGCAAACGAAAATCTTTTGTGTCGATTGCCATGATTTTGGCGGTTTGTTCGATTTTCGGCGAATCAAATTATGCAGTTTGCTCCATTTTCGCTCTCTTTCGCTCATTTTCGAATATTTTTTCGCTTCCTGCTTTCGTATCAGTGGGGACATTCTGGCAGGATCTTATTATTACTTTAGAATGGGGATTTTCTTTCCCAGTTTGGAGCCTGTGTTCCGGTTCCAAAAGGCGCAGCGATTCCCCCGCCCCGCCTGCTTCACATGAAAAAAGTTCGTTCTCTCTTCAAAATCATTACAAAATCCTTACAATTTCGCCGAGATCCGCTTCCTGTCCGGTACGTTGTATATTTCATAAAACCACTTGAATTTCGCTGTAGAATCGGTTATCCTTAAAGCAGCGTAATCGTTCTCTCTTTTCTTGCAGCGCGTTCTTAATCGTTTTCGCTTTTCTGATGGTTGCAGCGCGTTTCCTGTTTTTGCAAAGGAGGAACTGATCGTATGAAATTCGGACATTTTGATGATGTGCATCGGGAATACGTGATCGACACGCCCCGTACGCCCCTGCCCTGGATCAACTATCTGGGCAGTGAGGACTTCTTCAGTCTGGTGTCCAACACCGGCGGCGGCTACAGCTTTTACCGGGATGCGCGGCTGCGCCGCATCACCCGTTACCGCTACAACAACTCTCCGCTGGATATGGACGGCCACCGCATCTACATCAACGACGGCGGCACGATCTGGAACCCCGGCTGGCAGCCCACCAAGACCGAGCTGGACGCCTACAGCTGCCGCCACGGTCTGGGCTACACCATCCTGACCGGTGAGAAGAACGGCATCCGCGCCCAGCAGGAGCTGTTCGTTCCGCGCGGCGACGCCTGCGAGATCGACCGCCTGACGCTGGAAAACAAGACCGGCACCCCCCGCACGCTGGATGTGTTCAGCTACGTGGAGTTCTGCCTGTGGGACGCCATGGACGACAGCTCCAACTTCCAGCGCAACTTCTCCACCGGCGAAGTGGAGGTCGTGGGCAGCGCCATCTACCATAAGACCGAGTACCGTGAGCGCCGCGACCACTACGCAGTGTTCTGGGCCAACACCCCGGTCACCAGCTTCGACACCGCCCGCGACGCCTTCTGCGGCGTATACGGCGGCCCCGCCGAGCCGGAAGCCGTCAAGGCGGGCCGCTGCTCCAACAGCATCGCCCACGGCTGGGCCCCGGTCGGTGCCCACCACTTCCACCTGACCCTGGAAGCCGGGGAGACCCGGACCATCCTCTTCGGTCTGGGCTACATTGAGAATCCCGTGGACGAAAAGTTCACCGCCCCCGGCGTCATCAACAAGACCCGCGCCGAGGCCATGATGGCCCGCTACGCCACCGACGCTCAGGTGGACGAAGCCCGCAGAGCGCTGGCCGACCACTGGGACAAGCTGCTCTCTACCCTGCAATTGCACTCCGGCGACGAGAAGCTGGACCGGATGGTCAATCTGTGGCACCAGTACCAGTGCATGGTCACCTTCAACATGAGCCGCTCGGCCAGCTACTACGAAAGCGGCATCGGCCGCGGGATGGGCTTCCGCGACAGCTGCCAGGATCTGCTGGGCTTCGTCCACATGATCCCGGAGCGCGCCCGCGGCCGCATTCTGGACATCGCCGCCACCCAGTTCGAGGATGGCAGCGCCTACCACCAGTATCAGCCACTGACCAAAAAGGGCAACCGCGATGTTGGAACCGGCTTCAACGATGACCCGCTCTGGCTCATCGCAGGCACCGCCGCCTATCTCCGCGAGACCGGCGACTGGTCCATTCTGGACGAGACCGTCGCTTTTGACAACGATGTGAGCAAGGCACAGCCCCTCATGGAGCATCTGCGCCGCAGCTTCCGCTTCACCCGCACCCACCTCGGTCCCCACGGCCTGCCCCTCATCGGCCGCGCCGACTGGAACGACTGCCTGAACCTGAACTGCTTCTCCGAGCACCCCGGCGAGAGCTTCCAGATCACCGGCCCCAGCGAAGGCCCGGTGGCCGAAAGCGTTTTCATCGCGGGCATGTTCGTCAAGTACGGCAGCGAGTACGCCGACCTGTGCGACCACCGCAGCCTCCCGGAGGAGGC
>ERZ791902.1030-NODE-1030-length-15019-cov-67.873095_pt1 | contig 15019 bp, 9 predicted proteins | sample MGYA00510149_ERZ791902 | MGnify/ENA primary metagenome ERZ791902 (study PRJEB30046, sample SAMN00792060) | human gut metagenome | study: EMG produced TPA metagenomics assembly of the A metagenome-wide association study of gut microbiota in type 2...
CGTTGTAAACCAACGACTTAAAGAATGAAACTTTTTTCAAACTTTTTTTCGCGGGAAACGAGTAACAGGGCAAAAGTACGCTCTCTGCTTTGAAGGAACAAATAATTAGGACGATTTTTTTATGTTTTGTGTTGAAGAACATAAATGGGCTTGTTTTACGCGTATATACATATAATATATATATGAGCACGCTGGGGGGCATTAATTATCATGTAATTTATCGTTAATTATTCAAACTGCAATTTGTGACTATAGGTAAGAAATCTTGACGTTCTAAATGTGACGTTCTAAAAAAACACTGAGGAAGATATGAGGGGTAAAAGGGAGTATTTTGAAAATACTGAGGGAGAAAAATAAAAACACTGAGGGAGAAAAATAAAAACACTGAGGGAGAAATTTAAAAACACTGAGGGAGCGATAAATCTCTTGCACTGTGTTTTTGAGTTTTTTCAACGATGTTTTTGCGTTTTGAAGGCCTTTTTGTGGGCGTTTTTGCGAAAAATGGGCGAAAAGCAGCTATCATGGAGATTTTCTTAAGTACTTTGCATTTCTAAAAGTATTGATTTTCAATTAGTTGCAAAATTTACCTACTTAACTACGCATGGTTAAGCTACAACTGAGGGGCAGACCTCTGGTCTGCGAATAAGAGAATGGTAAGCTAAAAATAGCTGACTCATGACTCTTTATTCGCAAGCCAGAAGGCCTGCCCCTTAGTTGCTGAATAGTACACATGCGTACTATATAATGTACTATATAATGTACTTTATAATGTACACTTATAATTAATATATATATGTTACTTCACAGTGATGAGGAAGTAGTTCTTCTTACCACGCTGAACAAGAAGATACTTGCCGTCAATGAGGTCGTCAGAATTGATTTCCTGATCGAAAGCAGCAAGTTTTTCTTTGTTAAGGCTTACGCCACCACCCTGGGTGAGCTTACGCATTTCACCCTTTGAAGCGAAACACTTGGTGGTTTCGGCAAAGAGGTCAACAGCCTTGGCTCCAAGAGCTTGATCTTTGGCTACCTCGAATTGGGGTACACCATCGAATACGCTGAGAAGCGTAGCTTCATCAAGTTTTAAGAGGCTATCTTTAGTAGCCTTGCCGAAGAGAATGTTTGAGGCTTCGAGGGCCATTTCATAGTCTTCACGACTGTGTACCATACAGGTAACCTCTTCGCCCAACTTCTTCTGAAGGAGACGACGACCTGGGTCGGCACGATGTTCGGCAATGAGGGCTTCAATCTCATCGTGTTCGAGTGAGGTGAAGATCTTGATATAACGTTCTGCTTCTTCGTCGCCTACGTTGAGCCAGAATTGGTAGAACTTGTAAGGAGTAGTGTAACGACGGTCGAGCCATACGTTGCCTTGCTCCGTCTTACCAAACTTCTTACCGTCGGCCTTGGTAATAAGCGGACAAGTGAGGGCATAAGCATCAGCTTCAGCACCAAGAGTACGACGAATAAGTTCGGTACCAGTGGTGATGTTGCCCCATTGGTCAGAACCACCCATTTGGAGTTTGCAGTTCTTCGTCTCGTAAAGGTGGAGGAAGTCGTAACCCTGTAAGAGCTGATAAGTAAACTCTGTGAATGAAAGTCCGTCACGTGCTTCACCATTCAAGCGTTTCTTCACGCTATCCTTAGCCATCATATAGTTGACAGTAATGTGTTTACCAATCTCGCGTGCGAAATCGAGGAAGGTGAAGTCCTTCATCCAGTCGTAGTTGTTAACCAATTCGGCTGCATTGGGAGCATCAGAATCGAAGTCGAGGAAGTGAGAGAGTTGCTTCTTGATACAAGCAACGTTGTGGCGAAGAATGTCTTCAGTAAGGAGGTTACGCTCGGCACTTTTGCCTGAAGGGTCGCCAATCATACCTGTTGCACCACCTACGAGTGCTAATGGCTTGTGGCCCGCACGCTGGAAGTGGCGGAGCATCATTACAGAGCAGAGATGGCCAATGTGTAAAGAGTCGGCCGTTGGGTCGATACCTACATAGGCTGTTGTCATGCCTTTTTCGAGCAATTCTTCAGTGCCCGGCATCATTTGGTGCAACATGCCGCGCCATTTGAGTTCTTCTACAAAATTCATCGTATGTTATTTGTTATTACTTTTCTTTATTTTGAGATGCAAAGTTAGTGCAAGGTGAGCGCAATAAAAAGGGAAAAAGCATTTTTTTCCCTTTTATTGCTTAGCCATAGTCTAACTTCGACTTTCCTCTATTTGCTTTTTCGTTAAGCCTGTATACTTCATTACCAAACTAAGCTGCATTCCATCTGCCAACATGGTACGTGCCACTTCTATTTTTTGTAGAAGTTTACCTTCTTCGCGACCCTCTGCACGACCTTCTGCACGACCTTCTTCGCGACCTTCTGCACGACCCTCTTCGCGACCCTCTGCACGACCTTCTGCACGACCTTCCTCGTAACCTTCATCGCGACTAGTATCGAAAAGACTCTTCATATGACGAACAGATTCCATGTGGCGAAAATAGGCTTGCCTATCATCTTCGGAAAGGGCATCAACACGTAAGCGCTCACGAGCTTCAGGAAGTCCTGCTGCTTTTGCCTCTTTACTTATTTGTCCTGTTTTTAGAAAGGAAATCCATTCGTCAAGCGGTGTTTTAGCTACAGAGTCAAAATCGTTTACACGCAATACGTAATATTCGGGAAAGAGCATACCTGCATCCTTACGACGTAGTATATCTTTTTCTTTTTTTCCAAAGAACTTTTCATTTTGACGTACTGAGAGTTTTAATGTATCATGCGGTGCATGTATGCCCTTAAACTCTGTCCTGCCATGATAAACGTAATCTTTACCTTGTCCTAGTTCAAAATAGACAATATTGATGGAATACACTTTGCGCACCTCATCATAGGGCTTGCCTAAACCGATGTATTCTGTGATGGCTTTTGACACTCCATATAGCATGCGATGAAAGTAAGATAGCTCGCGGCTATTCTGCACTTCAATAATGCAGAGTTCGCCGCCTTCGCTCTCTGCAAAGATATCGACACGATTGTATTTGTCTTCATCATCTTCTTGATTGCTTTCGCTCTCAAGGAATCGGTGAATTTTTATCCCTTTACCAATCAGTGAGGATAAAAATCCCTCTAACACCACATAATTGGCCTTATTGCGCAAGAGGCGTTTCATCGCCCAATCAAAACGTATATAGTTTTCTCCATTTTGTATCATAGGTTCTTATTTTTTTAGAGTTGATAGTTATCTACGTCCGAAGAAGTAGGGGCGTCGGGGTTGTGGACGCGGAGTGATGGGTTTGGGATTGAGTTCGGGATAGGCTATGCGCGTATGGTAGATTGTCTTGATACTCTCTACGAGTACGCGCTTGGCATCGGCAATATCGCGGAAGGTGATAGGACACTCACGGAAGTAGCCTGCCTGCACTTGTCCGTCGACGATGCGGTCGACCAACTCTTTGATACTCTCCTCGGTGTATTCCTTGAGCGAACGTGACGATGCTTCAACGGCATCGCACATCATGAGAATGGCTTGTTCGCGCGTGAAAGGGTTGGGGCCAGGATAAGTAAAGAGTTTTGGGTCAGGCTGCTCGCCTTGATGTTTGTTTTGCCACTGTATATAGAAATACTTTACTTGTGAACGTCCGTGGTGAGTACAGATGAAGTCACGTATCACTTTGGGCAGGTGATATTTATCCGCTAAACGAAGACCTTCTGTCACGTGGCTGATGATGATTTGTGCAGAACGCTCTTCGCTGAGTTCATCGTGTGGGTTGACACCCGTTTGATTTTCGGTAAAGAAAGCGGGGTTGACCATTTTACCTATATCATGGTAAAGTGCTCCCGTACGCACCAACTGAGGTTTAGCTCCAATCTTATCGGCCACCTCGGCAGCGAGGTTGGCCACTTGCAAAGAGTGAACAAAGGTGCCTTGTGCCTTCTTGGCCATAAGGCGGAAGATTATATTGTTCGTATTGGAAAGTTCGACCAACGTTACGCTTGAAGTGAAGCCAAATGTCTTCTCCAACAGATAGAGTAGGGGATAGGCAAAGAGTAGGAGAACACCATTTACACCATTATATATATAGATAGAACGATCGATGTGGCTCCAATCGACGCCTTGTGAAAGGTCGAAACCGAGCATAATGGTGGTGGACGTGAGGAAGGCGTAAAGGGCTACACGTAGGAGTTGCGAACGTTCGCTCAAGTCGCGAAGGGCATAGATAGCAGTCATGCCCGCCATGAATTGTACGACCACAAACTCGTAGTTAGAGTGAAGGGCAAAAGAAGAAAGCACGACGCTGCACACCATGGCCATGAAGGCGGTACGAGAATCCATGAAGGTGCGCACAAAGATGGGCACCATGGCGTAAGGCACCATATAGACGCTAAACGTCTTATGATCGACCATGAGATAGGTAATCAAGGGGAAGATAGCTACTAGCGACGATAGGAGCAATATGCTATGAGGTGAATAAAGATAGTCGCGCCGATAGAGGCGGAGGTAGTAGACAAATGAACCTAAAATGCACGACACGAAGATAACCTGTCCGAGGAGCACCTGCCAAAAGCCTTCTGAAGGGTCATTGCGACGCACGGTCTCACGCTCGAAGGATTGTAATATCTTATATTGGTCGGCCGACACAATCTCACCACGATCGATGATGCGCTGTCCACTTTGTACCATACCTGCTGCGGGAGCTACGGAGGCGATGAGGTCCTCACGTGCGGTACTTGTCTTGGCACTATCAACGAGTAGGTTGGGGGCGAGGTATTGATTGAGGTTACAACGGGCTATTATCTCGCGTGGAAACTGTGTACTGTCGCAATGTACGATGTATTCGTAGGCCGAGCGAGTAGAGTAGAGTTCGGTGAGAGAACGCGAGAGGGCTTCAGTGCCTTCGACTACACGAATGCCTGTAATGCGATCTTTGGCCATCTGTGAAAGGTCGGCCGAGTTGACAATACCCGCTTGATAGACGGCTGCCATGAGTCGTTCGATGTGAGGCAAGAAGCGTGCTGGCACATCGTTGAACGCACCATTGACAAAGTCGTTATGAAAGGCGGCTATCTGGCGTTGGGCTATTTGAGCATTCTCAACATAGAAGGGTTGAAAGTTGGCCAAAGCACTATCGCTTTCGGCTTCAACTTCTTGTTGCGTCTTATATATTGGGAAGTCAAAGGTGGCTATGAGTGAGTTGTAGCGCCAGGGGCGTCCTTGCTCGTATTCGTAGCCAAACTTGGTTTCGCGTGGCAGGAAGTAGACGAGTAGCGCCACGACTACCAACACGGCACCTACAAGTGTCATTCCGCCCTTTAACTTTGATTTTGCTTCGAATTTAAACATAGGAAACGATATTTTTAATGTACAAATGCATGGTTAATGTGCGAATGTGCAAATGCATGGTTAATGTGCAAATGTGCAAATGTGCTAATGTGCAAATGGTCACCTTTACTTGCTGCGTTTTAATAATATTACATTATTCTCATTTTCTTAAAACTCAGTAAATAAAGGCGACCATTTGCACATTTGCACATTCGCACATTTGCACATTAACCATGCATTCACACTTTAATTAGTTTTCTTCTTCTCCCGTTAATTCATCGGGGAGAGAGGCTGAGGGGGTAAGTCCCTTCTTGCGCCACCCCTCTAATTGACTGATGATGTTGCCACGACCTGTGGTGAGTTGGCGTTGTGCATCATCGTAGGTGCGGTGCAGTTGGTCGATAGAGTTGCCTATCTTTACAAAGTTTTGGGCAAAGGTACTAAACTTTTTATAAAGTTTCTCGGCTGAGGTGTAAATCTCGTTAACCGAACGGCTTTGTAACTCACTCTGCCACAGATTGTAAGCCAGCTGAAGGGCCATGAGAAGGTTGGTGGGGTTGATAAGGATAACGTGTTGCTTGTAAGCTTCAGTGGGCAGTGTAGGGTCGGCCGTCACGGCAGCTACATAGGCGGCTTCGCCAGGAATGAACATTAAAACGTAACCAATACTATCCTTTACCAACTTGCTATAATTCTTATCGGCCAATTCCTTAATATGTTGACGCACACTGCGTAAGTGCTCTTTCATGAGGCGGTCTTGCTCAAGGGCATCGTCGGCAGCCACATATTCGGTAAAGGCTTTGAGTGATACCTTAGAGTCAATAATAACGTTGCGACTTTGCGGTAGGTGAACCACTACATCGGGTATAGCTACGGAGCCACGTCCGTCAGCTACGTGGCTTTGCAACGTATAGTCGCGACCTTCAGTGAGGCCTGATACAGAAAGTAGGTTGGCCAATACAGCTTCGCCCCAATTGCCTTGCAACTTGGTGTTGCCTTTAAGAGCTTTGGCAAGGTCGTCAGCTTCGCGACCAAGCGACTGCGTCTGTTCGACGAGGGCTTTGATATAGCCATCGAGTGAGGCGTGTCCTTTTACAAACTGCGTGCGAAAGGCTTCGATGTCGTGACCAAGAGGTTTGAGTAAGGCTTCGAGCGAGTTGACGTGTTGCTCGCGTAGGGCATCGCCTTGTGTGCGCATCATTTCGACGGACATGGCTTTAAACTCAGCACGTAGGGCTTGCGCCTGTTTGCGCATGGCCTCGTCAGCATGTTGTTGTTCGGCCTTGAGTTGCGCTTTAGCTGCTATGGCCTCGCGCTGCGAACGCAAGGTGCCAATGGCATAACCGGCAATGAGGGATAGGAGGGAGAGGAGAAAGTAGAGCATTCCTTCTTTTTTATTTTGATTGACAAGTTAACAAGTTGACGAGTTGACAAGTAAGTTACCTTCAAACTTACCCGTTAACTCGTCAATTTGTTAACTTGTCAACTAAAAGAACTCGTCGACTAAGAATTAGAACAAACTTGCCAAATAGGCTACTAATGGGATACTAATGACGGAGAGCAAGGTGGTAAAGAAGAGACCTTGCGTCATTACGCGCTCGTCCTTACCATATTGTAGGCAGAGCATGATACCATTGGTGGCGACAGGCATGGCACTCAACACAACAGCTACGTCGCTCACAAAGGGATTGATCCCCATCAGAGCTAATACGCCACCTACGGCTAAGGGGAGAATGAAGAGGCGAAGCAGCGTCATGGAATAGACAAAACGATTGCCTAACATATCGCGCACGGGTATGTGGCTCAAACTGGAACCGATGATAAGCAGCGCACAAGGAGTGGTGAGGTCGCCTAAGAGGTGAAACCACTCTCCCACGGGCGTGGGTATCTGAATGCGTGCCACAGCGATTACTACAGCAATGAGCGAAGCTACAACGCAAGGCGATAATATGAGTCGGGGCGAGAAGGCACTCTTAGCTTTGCCTCCATTTATAAACGAGACTCCGATAGTGAAGACTAAGAGGTTGAAGGGAATATTGAGTACAGAGGCGCAAAATACGGCCTTGGAGCCAAACACGGCATCGCACACGGGGTAGCCAATGAAGCTGACGTTGCCAAAGGCTAACATAAAGCGACTGATACCTATTCGGGCTTTGTTTACCTTAAATAAGTGGGGTATGAGATAAGCCAAACCGATGAGTACAATGTAATTGACTACGGCCACTACGGCAAGTGAGATGAGTTCGGAGTTTTCGAATGCGAGGTCTTTGCCCATAACCGATGCCAAGATAAGTGCTGGCATGGATATGTTCATAATAAAGATAGAGAGCTTGCGGTCGAGATCGCCCGCCCACAAATTACGCTTGGCCGCAAAGAGTCCGACCAACACAATGCCGAATATCATCAGCATTTGGGTAATGATGTGCAAGATGTCCATTAGGGGAGGGGGTGTGAGTTTAATTAGTGAGTTTAGTGAGTTTAGTGAGTTTAGTGAGTTTAATGGGTTTAATGAGTTTAATGAGTTTAATGAGTTTAATGAGTTTAATGGGTTTAATGAGTTTAATGGGTTTAATGAGTTTAATGGGTTTAATGGGTTTAATACTGCAAACAAGCTCAACTCACTAAACCCATTAAACTTATTAAACTTATTAAACTCCTCTAACCTTGAATAAGATATCCGCCTTCGTTGCCACCTTCGGGGCCAAGTTCGATGATATGGTCAGCACACTTGATAACATCAGGATTGTGTTCAATCACTACGATACTATGGCCTCGCTCAATCAAGGCATTAAAGGCGTGGAGCAGACGGTTGATGTCGTGAAAGTGAAGACCTGTGGTTGGTTCGTCGAAGATGAATAGCGTAGGTACAGAACGTTCCAAACCTAAATAATAGGCCAGCTTGACACGCTGGTTTTCACCGCCCGAAAGGGTAGAACTGGATTGGCCTAACTTGATGTAGCCCAAACCCACGTCTTGTAAAGGACGCAAACGGCTGACAATCTTCTTCTGACCATGTTCGGTAAAGAATTCAATGGCTTGGTTGACAGTCATCTCAAGCATTTCGTAGATATTCTTACCCTCATACTTTACCTCAAGCACGTCGCTCTTAAAGCGCTTGCCATGACAACTCTCACACTCAAGTACTAAGTCAGCCATAAACTGCATCTCGACCTTTACTACACCGTCGCCCTTACACTCCTCACAACGGCCGCCATCGGCATTGAACGAGAAGTAAGCTGGTGTAAAGTCCATTTGCTTGGCCAATGGCTGCGCAGCCATGAGTTTACGTATCTCGTCATACGCTTTGACGTAAGTGACGGGATTAGAACGCGAAGAACGACCGATAGGGTTTTGATCAACAAACTCAATGGCCTGCACGGCATCAATGTCGCCTGACAGTCGGCGGAACTCGCCTGGACGATCGGCCACCTCATCTTTAGCCCGCTTGAGAGCCCGATAGAAGATGTCGCGCACGAGGGTAGACTTACCCGAACCACTTACACCTGTCACGACCGTCAGCACGTTGAGAGGGAAGGTTACATCAATGCCCTTCAAATTGTTCTCGCGTGCTCCCTCAACTATGATGCTACGATTCCACGTGCGATGAGTCGTAGGTACGGGGATTTGTTCGCGGCCATATAGGTAGTTGAGCGTGTGTGAGTAATATACCCCCTTCTCCTTATCAAAGAGTTCGGGGTGACACTGCAAGAGTTCATTCTCGTTCTTCATAAAAGGGCCAGCGTACACCACTTGTCCGCCTAATCGGCCCGCTTCAGGACCTATATCTATAATATAGTCAGCCGCACGCATAATCTCTTCATCGTGTTCAACCACGATAACCGTATTTCCCAAGTCGCGTAACTCCTTCAATACGTTGATAAGGCGACGCGTGTCGCGTTGATGAAGACCAATGCTCGGTTCGTCAAGAATGTAGAGCGAGCCGACCAATGAAGAACCTAACGATGTGGCAAGGTTGATGCGCTGACTCTCACCACCCGAAAGCGTATTAGAGAGGCGATCGAGCGTGAGGTAGTTGAGTCCTACCTCAGAGAGAAAGTGCAGACGACTCTTTATCTCATTCAGCAATCGCTTGGCCACTGCTGCATCGTGTTCACTGAGTTCGAGCTGGTCGAAGAAGGGAACTAACTCCTTGATAGGCAGCTGTACCAATTCCGTGATACTACGGCCGCCCACTTTGACGTATTCTGCATCTTTCTTCAAGCGCGAACCGTGGCACTCAGGACAAACCGTCTTGCCACGATAGCGCGCCAGCATGACACGATATTGTATCTTGTACTGATTGCGCTCTAACATGCGAAAGAAAGCATCAATGCTTACTTGCTCTTCTTCAGGTAATCGTTGTTCGGCCGCATCGCCATGCCAAAGCATGTCCTTCTGTTTGCGCGTAAGTTTATAATAAGGTTCGAAGATAGGAAACCCATTTTTTCGCACCGAGCAACGACGTATAAACTCATTCTTCCACTCTCCCATCTTCTCACCTCGCCAACACATCACAGCACCATCCATAAGGCTCTTCGATGTGTCAGGCACAACGAGGTGTTCGCTAATGCCCATTACGCGGCCAAAGCCCTCGCAACGCTCGCAAGCGCCTATGGGCGAGTTGAACGAAAACATATTGTCGTCAGGTTCGCGGAATGTAATGCCATCGGCCTCGAAGCGAGTAGAAAAGGTGTGAAGAATACGGGCTGGATAGAAACGAAGCATACACTGTCCGTCACCCTCGAAGAAGGCCGTCTCTGCTGAGTCGGCTAAACGCGAAAGCACGTCTTTGTCATCACTTACCGAAAGGCGGTCAATCAACAGATTGAGTTGCGAGAGCGAGTAGTACACAGCCTCAGGCGTGGGAGCTGGCAAAGCCTCATCGTGTGGTGCATCGTCAACGACTACTTGCCCCGCCTTCAATTGTTCGGCAAAGTCCTCAATGCGCACCATTTCGCCGTCAACATCGAGACGTGAGAGTCCTTGTTGAAGGTCGATGCTGAGCTGCTGGAGCAAGGTACGTTCTTGACGCACTCGCATAGGAGCAAGTACGGTAAAGCGCGTGCCCATAGAGTAAGAGTGCATGCAGTCAATCACGTCCTGCACGGTGTGGCGCTTCACCTCCACACCACTTATGGGCGAGAAGGTGTGACCTATGCGTGCATAAAGCAGACGAAGATATTCATATATCTCGGTGCTGGTGCCCACGGTCGAACGCGGATTACGACTCGTCACGCGCTGTTCGATAGCAATAGCAGGGGGAAGTCCTTTTATGTAGTCACACTCAGGCTTGTGCATACGGCCCAAGAATTGACGTGCATAGGCTGAAAGGCTCTCAACATAGCGTCGTTGACCCTCGGCATACAATGTATCGAAGGCCAACGACGACTTACCCGAACCACTGAGTCCGGTTATAACGATGAGTTTGTCACGCGGTATGTCAATATCCACGTTCTTGAGGTTGTTTACCCTCGCTCCCTTTACCTGTATCGTTTCGTTCATACCTTTATTGCTTTCACTAAAGGTGCAAAATTACAGATTTCATTTGAAAAACCTTCATGAACGCAAGAAGGATTGCAGTTTACCTATATATTTAGCGGCCTCTCCCCCTCATCCCTTCCCCAGCCGGGGAGGGGGTGAGGGGGAGAGGCCGCTAAATAGCAATTTAATAAAAAAGCCAAGATAGAGGTGTAGACCTTATCTTGGCTTTCTATGATTAATGTGTAGAAGCGATTACTTCACTGCTATCTTGAAGCGTTGAATGCTGTTTGCATCAGTCTTCTGCAAGATGTAAGTGCCAGTGGGCAAACCCTTGATAGCTTCGGCAGGCGTGATGGCCTTGCCACTCTTCAAGGCAACACCATTGAGAGCAAATATGGTGATGTCGGCAGGAGCAACGTTGATGCCAGCAATGCCTGTCTGCAAGGTATTGTTGACAGTCAGTACAACGTACTTGTCGGCTGCGCCACGTGAAGCCAACTTAACGTATGCTTCATGAACGCCTTCAGCATCAGAGTTGAAACGAACAGTGAATACACCACCCTCTGCAGGGAGTTCACTCTCAGAGAGTTTAAACTTGCTCTTATTAGCACCCCCCAAGGTGAGTTTGATAGGTTCAGTCAAGTTCTGAGTCGTTACGGTTACCTCGTCTGATGTAGCATCTTGGCCCTTAATAGCTTCGAAAGCAAGCGATGCGACATCAGTGCGAACGACTGGAAGGTCGGTACGGCCGAAACTTACATCGTCAATGTAGTAAGTAGCAGCGTTGTTACGACCGCGTGTGCTCTTAAACCGGAAGGCCATAAAGAAGGTGTCAGCAATGGGCTGGTCGGTGAGGTCGACGTGATATTCAAACCATTCACCGCTCTCGTCCTTTGTAGAAGGCATTGTGAAACCGCCAACGGGACTGATGTACATCTCACCATCAGTGAGATCGATGTAGCAGAGCTCGAGTTGGTCAGTCTGCTTGTCTGTCAAATAGTCACCGCGAACGCGGAAGGTGAAAACCTTTGAAGCTGCATCCTTAAAGTTAAGGGCAGGCGTAACGAGCATCATCTCAGCTTCTGTCTCGTCACCGTCCTCTACCTTAGAGTCGTAAGCCGTTACCTTTGCTACGTGTTCGCCAGCTGACTCGTCCGTATCGCTGAACGTATAGTTCCACCAAGCACGTGTGCCCTTTGTAGCAATGTTCTTCCAACCGTCAATAGCGAGAGGCTTATTCTTCTCACCCTTATCAAAGTGTTCGTTGAGCAATGTTGTGGGGTTAGAAGGATCGAGCGGAAGGAGGTCACCCTCAGTCGGTTTGTCAGGCGTTGTATTGTCCGTAGCTACACCCTTAATAGGAATGTGTAACTCATCAGCGCCCAAAGTAGTAACGATGAGTTCGTTGTCGTAAGTGCCAGCACTCAGCGGAACGAAAGAAATCTTTACAGAAGTGTTGGCATTCTTCATCAACATAGAAGAACTGATGCGGAACACGTCAACACTGGCCAACTTAACGTGTGCATAGTCGGGCAAGTTAGCCGTCTGGATCACGATTGTCTGTTCTGCCGTTTCGCCAGCCTTTGCTTCAAAGTTTACGCTTTCAACGTTGGCCTTAACAACGGGCGGATTTTGCTCGTCAATGGCGTAGGCTGATAGGGTAATAGATTGTGAGAGTGTAGGCACTTCGGGGCAGTCGATAAAGACACGTGCACTGTGCTTGCCAATGGCAGTCGGGTTATAAGAGATGACAACATCTGTCTCACTTGTTCCCTTCTTAATCTCCGTTACCGAAGTGGCAAACATAGCGCGGTTAGCACCTGTAATCTCAAGCGTAGTAGCTGCGGGCATGTTCTTCGCGCTGATGTGAATGGTACCCACCTCAGTGGTTTGACCTACCTTGCCAGCCGCCATGTCGAACTGAGCGGGTGTAATGGTAAGTTCGGGGTTGCCAACTACTTCAGGTGTCTTGATGTCCTCAGCACTACGTGGTGCAATGATCACTGCACCTGTTGAGGTAGAGAGGCCTACGAGGTCGATCGCTTCTGTAGGAATAGCCGTACCGATAAGCGAAGTGCCCTTGAATATACGCATCTTAGCCGTTTCGGTACCATCGCTCAGCGTAGGTTGTGTCATGCCTTCAGCGAAAGTTTCGCTATCAGACGTAATGGTTACGCCATTAATGCGTACGAGTTTGTTCAAGTAATTCTTAGGAGTAGCCTTTACTTCAGCGAGGGTAGCAACTGTGGGTTCAATCTCATTGTTGGTGCTGAGTACGTTGCCCATTGCCACTTGTCCCATAAATGATTCGGGAGTGAGCGTAGTTACACCCCAACTGCTACTAACTGTTCCAAAGAAGCCAGAAAGTTTGTCGCCTACATTAGGCATTTTTAAATTTTCATTCGAAATAACAGTTGCAGCAGTAGCATCTTGAACGTAGATGCGGTTGGCCGTATTGTCAATAAAACTTACCACAGCCTCGCCTGTATAGCGATATACTTCATAATTGTCACTGCTCTTAGCATTGAGTTCGCTGAGCGTTGCTACGTCGGTGAGTGAAAGGGCATTGTAACTATAGTTAACTTCCACTGTTTCAGCGCCTTCGCTGCTATAAGATACCTTTACGTTACCCTCGCCGGCTTCGGTAGGATCAAACGTAAAAGTGAGTTGTGCACCCTCTGTGCTCTCTACTTCTTCCTTGCTAAGAGTGGTCTTGTCTGCTGTCACACCTCTGCCTTCAATTGCAACCGTCACGTCGCTGATCAAATCTGCGCCCTTCACGGTGATAGTCTTAGTAACGGGATAGCCTACGTAAGTATCAGCCAAGAAGGTATCGTTCTTGTTAACGCTGATAGTAGGCGTAGCGGGTTGAGGTGTGTCACCACCACTGCTTTCACCGAAGAGGCCAGCATAGGTCTGAGCAATGCGAAGTGCACCTACATACATTTCTGGACCTTGGTTCGAAGCATTAGAACCTTGACGAAGTTCGAAACCCTGCAGGCCATAACTGCCAACTGAAGTACCTGTAGCACTTACATCAAATTCTGCACTTGCTTCCTTAGGCTCATTGGTAAAGTTTGTTGGATTCACATAGAGTTTTACCTCGTCTTTACCATCGCTCGTCTTTACACCATACTTTACGACTACAAGTTGGGTAGTGTTGAGTGCAAAAGTTCCTTCTGCTAACACGGCTGTGGAACTGCCACGCGAGATTCCTATTTTATAGGAATTATCGTCGGCCTTAACAATGAAGAGGCGACCGAGTTCTGTTGAACTGAAGTATTTTCCAGCATCAGCCTCGCCAACATTGTACTTCTTAGTGCGAACGAGCAAACTCATAACATAGTTTTGAGCAGAAGGAGCATCTTTCGTAGGCAACTTCGTCACATTAATGAGGGCCGCATAATAAACATAGCCACTCTTTATACCTTCATCGTTCGAGTCGAAGCGTGTGCAGAGGTCCTGACCTGAAACAGTCGGTGTCATCTGAATGCACTTGCCCGTTACGCCACCAGGATAGTTGGCATACTCAAGCGTCTTGTTCACCACTTGAATAGGAGCAGCTGTATTAGTGCCATACTGTGTCCACTTGTCTTGGTTGAGCAAGTCGCCCTCGTCATAGTCAAAGTCTTCTTGATACTTAATGGTAGTGCTTCCACCGTCGCCACCTGACGATAAGTCCTGGGCCGCTGCCACAACGGGCACAGTCAATAACGCGATGAGCAAAAGCCATAAGTGTGATAGTTTTTGGTAAACTTTTCTCATACAGGTAATTTTTAGGTTATTATTAATAATGTGTTATCATTGCATGCTTAAAGAAATGTCATTTTTATCATTTAAAAGACTTTTCGTGTGCTAAAATCTAAAAAAATAATGATATAACCAACTTTTTGACAATAAAAATACGTTCACGTTCGATAAGCTGCAATTTATCTGCCTAATTGGGGGGCGTTCCTGATTGGGGGGCGGGTTTTCAACCCGCGTTCAGCAATAAGTAAGTTTTACTTGCTGCTGCCGCGGGTTAAAAACCCGCCCCCCAATTAGGCAGATAAATTGCAGTTTATCGAACATATATCCATACGTTTTCAAAACCTTTGATTTATCTTTCATGTTTCATTTTTTGTTATAAAGTAATTGAATATCAATCATTTCAAAAAGTGAAACATACGACTTTTATGTTTCACTTTTAGTTTCATGTTTCATTTTTCAAAACACTGAGGGAGCGCTTTC
>ERZ791902.1042-NODE-1042-length-14881-cov-192.403413_pt1 | contig 14881 bp, 8 predicted proteins | sample MGYA00510149_ERZ791902 | MGnify/ENA primary metagenome ERZ791902 (study PRJEB30046, sample SAMN00792060) | human gut metagenome | study: EMG produced TPA metagenomics assembly of the A metagenome-wide association study of gut microbiota in type 2...
ACAGGTTTCACCACCCAGAACTCTGCCATTCTCTCAGTTAATTCCGGTAAGACGGGTATGCGTTTCTCTGTTACCGATATGCGCAACAAGGATATCTTGCCAAATACCAATATGAGTCGTGACAACTTCAACCTCCGTGTGAATACCTCAGCAGGTCCTGTTGACTTCGACTTCACCGCCAACTATACTCGTGAGAAGGTAAAGAACCGTCCTGCCCTTGGTGACTCTCAGAGCAACGTGGGTAAGAACCTCATGACCCTGGCGGGTACCTACGACCAGGCTTGGCTGAAGCACTATGAGGATGCCGACGGCAACTACTCCAACTGGAATGGTAACGATCAGTATAACAAGAACCCATACTGGGATCTCTATAAGAACAGCAATACATCCGACAAGGACGTGTTCCGTTTTACGGGTAAGGCAATCTGGAACATCAACAAGCACTTCAAGTTGCAGGGTACCATCGGTACCGACATCAACAGCATGAACTTCGAGGACTTCATCGCCAAGACAACTCCAGGAACTCCTGCCGGAAAGCTTACCGACCAAATCTTCAACAACCGCACACTTAACGCCGAGATACTCGCCCTCTACAACAACTCATGGGGCGACTTCGATGTCAACGCTACCGCTGGTGGTAACATCTTCAAGGTGAACAACAAGACCACTACTAACATCGGTCTCAACCAGCAGATGAATGGCATCAAGAACATCATGAACTATCAGGAACAGAACACTCGTGAGAGCATGTACAAGAAACAGATCAGCTCTCTCTATGCCAGCGCAAGCCTTGGCTACAAGCATACTTACTATTTGGAGGGAACCCTCCGTGGCGATAAGTCGTCTACGCTCCCTACAAATAATAATACATACGTATATCCATCTGTATCGGGTAGTTTGGTTTTCTCTGAGTTTATCAAGAACAAGAAGTTCATCAATTATGGTAAGATTCGCGCATCTTGGGCAAAGGTAGGTAGCGATACCGATCCATACCTGTTGGCACTCAACTATACCACGGGCAAGTACAGCTACTCGGGTTATACCATCGGTATGATAGCCAACTCAACACAGCCGAACAAGGATTTGAAGCCTACAATGACAGGTTCTTACGAGGCAGGTTTGGAGATGAAGTTCCTTAACGGACGTTTGGGCTTGGATGCCACCTATTACAACCAGAACTCCAAGAACCAGATTTTGAGTTTGGCTTCAACCACCACCTCTGGCTATGCTTACCGCCTCATCAATGCCGGTGAGATTCAGAACCAGGGTGTCGAGATTGCCCTCAATGCCCGTGCCTTGCAGATCAAGGACTTCGCTTGGGACCTGGGTGTCAACTTCTCGAAGAATACCAACAAGGTGAAGTCGCTCGTAGATGGCATGGACTATTTTGAACTTGCCAAGGCCACATGGTGTGGTGTATCAGTAGGTGCTCAGGTTGGCGAGAACTATGGAGCTATCCGTGGACACGACTTCCTCTACAACGACAAGGGACAGGTGGTTGTCGATGCAGCTACTGGTCTTCCAAAGATTGACCAGAAGGTCAAGACCATCGGCAATTCTACTTGGGACTGGACAGGTGGTTTCTACTCAACCTTCAGCTACAAGAACTTCCGCCTCTCTGCATCCTTCGATGTGAAGGTAGGTGCCGACATCTACTCTATGTCCATGCGTTCTGCATACCAGACAGGTAAGGCAAAGGGAACATTGGCAGGCCGTGAGGAGTGGTACACTTCCGAGGAGGCTCGCAAGGCTTCGGGGATGGATCTTGCCGCATGGCGTGAGACTGGTAACTGCAAAGGACTTGTCGTAGAGGGTGTTATCGACAATGGCGACGGTACTTATCGCAAGAACGACATCGCCGTGAACCCTGAAGATTACTGGAAGCATGTGGCAAATGGCGTGCAGAGTGCCTTCGTTTACGACAACTCTTACGTGAAGTGTCGTGAGATTACTTTCGGCTATACCTTCCCAGAGAGCATCCTGGGCAAGTATGTCAAGGGCTTGACCGTATCCTTCGTGGCTCGTAACCCATTCATTGTTTGGAAGAACATTCCTAACATCGACCCAGACTCCAGCTACAACACCTCAGGTCTCGGTCTGGAATATGGTTCCCTGCCATCTCGCAAGAGTTATGGTTTGAACGTGAACGTGAAGTTCTAGTCTCGAAAAAATGAATAAATTTCTTTAGAAGAGTTCTAATATATAATAAGGTAAGAAAATGAACAATATAATCAAGAAATATATAGGTAAGAGCAGCCTGATGATGGCTTTCGCCCTGATGGCAACCGGCACTGCGATGACTTCTTGCTCTGATGATACCTTGAGCAACATCAATACCGACAAGACCAAGGTGAACGAGCTCGACCCTAACGCACAGTTGACAACAGCTTTGTTGCAGACTTACGGTGACTTCAGTCTGATGGATACCTACCGTAACTATATATCTGGTTTTCCACAGTATTTCGCTGGTGGTTGGAATGTAACCAATTACGCTGGTTCTAATTTCAGAGAAGATGATATGTCCCGTCGAGTTTGGGACCGCTATTATGAAATCAGTATCAAGAACCTTGTGGATGCCATCCACAATTCTGCTGACAAGGCAAACTTGAATGCGGCACTTCGTATCCACCGTGTCTATCTCACGGCAGTTTTGGCAGATACCTACGGTGACGTGCCTTGTTCGGAGGCAGGTCTGGGTTATATCTCAGGTATCTCCACCCCTAAGTATGATACCGTAGAGGAACTCTACAGCTGGTTCTTCGATGAACTTGACGCTTGCGAGAAGCAGCTTGGCACAGGTACCGACCACATTTCTGGTGATGTCACCAGCATGGGTGGTGATGTAGCTCAGTGGAAGAAGTATGCCAATGCACTCCGTATGCGCTATGCCATGCGCATTTCCGATGTTAATCCACAGAAGGCAAAGGAGGAGTTTGAGAAGGCTGTGGCTGCCGGTGCTATCGCCAGTGCAGCAGATGATGCTTATATCAAGTATGCTGATGCTCCATTTACCTATTATGATGGAGCCAACGATTACGATTTCCGTGCCAATGCCTTGGGAGAGATACTCTATGGTCAGGATGCCACATCGCCTACCATGGTATGCTCTACCTTGTTCTATCAGTTGCAGAATACCAACGACCCTCGTCTCTATCGCATCTGTCGCCACTATTACAACATCAAGCGTAGTCAGGTGAAGCCAGACAAGGAGCAGAACATCGACTTGACCGATGATTTCCTGGCTTACTTCCAGAGCAAGAACCTCGGTGAGGAGCCTTGCAACCCTGGTGCAGCCTGGTACACAGACTGGATGAATCCACCTACGTTGGATGACCTTCCTACTTTGAAGAAGTATGCAGAGATAGACGAGAACACTTATGCCAACTCTGATTATATAGCCCGAGCTAGTCGTCCTTGCCTGAACATCGACTTCGAGATGCCTTCTTGTCCTGGCGACTTGATGAGCTATGCTGAGGTAGAGTTCCTCAAGGCTGAGGCTGCCACCAAGGGTTGGAATGTAGGTGGTGGTGATGCTGAGAGTCACTACGAGGCTGGTGTTCGTGCCAGCATGGAGTTGCTCAACAACTACTATCTCACGTCCAACAAGATTTCTGAGGATGAGATCAATGAGTTCATTGCCAACAACAAGTTGGGTGACAATCCTAAGGAGACCATCAACACCCAGGCTTGGATTCTCCACATGATGAACCCTTCTGAGGGTTGGGCTAACATGCGCCGCTCTGACTATCCTGCCATCTTGAATCGTGACCGCTTGACCAAGAATGGTTTCACTTATACGGATTCCGATTGGTCAATGCCTGTCCGCTTGCAGTATCCTGAGTTGGAAGCTCAGTACAACAATGCCAACTACAAGGCTGCCATCGACCGCATGGGGGGTACCGACAACTGGCACAAGCGCCTCTGGTGGGACAAGGCTGATGTAAACCTTCAGCCAGACTTCAATCCTCCATTCGGAAAGGGATACAGTGAGTAGTGTTTAATGCTTAATGTTAAATGTTGAGTTTTATAGGACAATAAATAGAATAATTAATGATGAATAAGACAATGAAACAATATAAGGGAAAAGTCTTGAAGGCTATGATGATGCTCTTAGCCGTGGGTTTCGCACTGGCTGGTACATCTACCTTGTCTTCTTGCTCTTCTGACGATGATCCATATTTCACCGTCAGCGAAGATGACAATCCACGTATCTTGAACACCGACTTGGCTGATTCCAAGATAGACCGCAAGACTAATTATAAGTTGGAAATCAAGGTGACTCCTGTTCACTACACCACTGTGACATGGTTGCTCGATGGCACTCAGATTGCCGAAGGTAATACTATCGACCAGACTTTGCCTGTAGGTATTCATGAACTGAAGATTGTGGCAACCACCACCAAGGGTAAGAGCACATCCCGCACCTTGAAAGTTACCGTAACTCCTGCTGCCGATGACCCAGCCTTGGGTACCAATGCCGTCGAGCTTTGGGTAGCTCCAGGTGCTGAGACCACTATCCATAAGTGCAAGAATCTCGGTACAGTAGCTAAGGTGTTGGTAGGTGGCAAGGAAGTAGCCTTCGAGGTTCTCGAAGAGGGCACAGCCTTGAAGCTCACAGCTCCTACAGGTTTGGAGAATGGTGACTATGATATCACTTTGGTAGATGGTGAGGGCAACCAGTTCCCTAGCGGTACCATCAAGGTAACTACAGAGCCACGTCCATCTATGGAGAACACCCTCTGGGAAGGTGAGTTTGCCGTGACATGGAGTACACCATTCGATGCCTTGAAGGATACCTTCCTCTCAAAGGTTAAGGTGGGCACCATCCTCCGTGTCTATGTAGATGGAAATGGTCAGGGTACCGCTGCTACCTCTTGGTGGAATAACATCCTTACTGGTAAGGGCGACCCTGAGCGTGGCGACATCCTGGTGGATGGACTTGCTACATGGAAGTTTGAACTGACCGACCAGTCTATCCAGCTCTTGACAGAGCAGAATGGTCTCCTCCTCGTGGGTGACGGTTACACCGTAAAAAAAGTAACTATTGAATAATATATTGGAAAGTTTTCCGTTTTATCATAAAACGTCAAACCTTTGAATTTATGAAGAAAATATTATTATCTATTTCAATGTTGGCATTGGCTTATACAGCCAGTGCCAATGTTCCAGTTATCAAGAGCGACCCTAAGATAGAGGCTCAGGTAGAACAAACCCTGAAGAAACTCACCTTGGAGGAAAAGATAGGTCAGATGATGGAATTGGTGACCGACCTCTTTGGTGCCAACGACAAGAACGGTGTGTTCTATATCGACGAGCACAAGACCGATTCTATCCTTTCCCGCTATAAGATTGGCTCTATCCTCAACGCTCCAAATACCTGCGCTCCTACAGCCAAGCAGTGGGAGAAGTACATCGCGCAAATCCAGAAGATCTCGATGAAGCGCATCGGCATCCCTTGTGTCTTCGGTCTCGACCAGAACCATGGTTCTACTTATACACAGGGCGGAACCCTCTTTCCGCAGAACATCAATGTGGCTGCCTCCTTCAATCGTGAGATAGCTCGCCGTTCGGCTGAGGCTACCGCTTATGAGACTCGTGCGGTGAGCGTGCCTTGGACTTACAGTCCTACCGTTGACCTCGGTCGTGATGCCCGTTGGCCTCGCATCTGGGAGAACTTTGGCGAGGATTGCTACCTCAGTTCAGAGATGGGCAAGGCGATGGTCTATGGTTTCCAGGGTGAGGACCCAAACAACATCGACCAGTATCACATTGCCACTTCAATGAAGCACTTCATGGGCTATGGTGTGCCTTGGACCGGTAAAGACCGTACGCCAGCCTATATCTCTCCAGCCGACTTGCGAGAGAAGCACTTCGCTCCTTTCCTGGCGGGTCTGCAGGCTGGTGCCTTGACCGTGATGGTGAATTCCGCTTCCGTCAACGGTATGCCGATGCATGCCAACAAGGACATCCTGACAGGATGGCTGAAGGAAGAGACTGGATGGGATGGTGTGCTCATCACCGACTGGGCAGACATCAACAATCTCTATACTCGTGAGATGGTGGCAAAGGACAAGAAGGATGCGCTCCGCATCGCCATCAATGCTGGTATCGACATGATTATGGAACCTTATTCTTGCGATGCTTGTGGCTATCTTGTTGAACTGGTGAAGGAAGGTAAGATTCCGATGAGTCGCATCGACGATGCCTGTCGCCGTGTGCTTCGCATGAAGTACCGTCTCGACCTCTTCAAGAACCCAACCCAGAAACTGAAGAATTATCCTAAGTTTGGTGGTGAGGAGTTTGCCAAGCTCGCCTTGGAGGGAGCTACCGAGAGTATGGTGCTCCTGAAGAACGAGGGTAATATCCTTCCTTTGCAGCATGGCAAGAAGATTCTCCTTACGGGTCCTAATGCCAATCAGATGCGCTGCCTGGACGGTGGATGGAGCTATACCTGGCAGGGACATCGTGCCGATGAGTTTGCCGGCAAGTACAACACCATCTATGAGGCTTTCTGTAATGAGTATGGCAAGGAGAATGTCATCTTGAACCAGGGTGTTACCTATAATGAGAAGGGAAAATACTGGGAGGAGAACGAACCTCAGATTCAGGGGGCTGTGGCTGCAGCGAAGGATGCCGACGTCATCGTGGCTTGCATTGGCGAGAACTCTTACACAGAGACTCCGGGCAATCTGACCGACCTTTGGCTTTCAGAGAACCAACGCAATCTCGTGAAGGAACTCGCCAAGACCGGTAAGCCTGTCGTTCTGGTATTGAATGAAGGTCGCCCTCGTCTCATCGCTGACATCGAACCATTGGCACAGGGCATCATCGACATCCTTATTCCTGGCAACATGGGTGGCGATGCCTTGGCAAACCTGGTATCGGGCAAGTCAAACTTCAGTGGCAAGATGCCTTACACCTATCCTAAGGAAATCAATTCGCTCGCCAACTATGACTTCAAGAAGAGTGAGGAGGTGGGTACGATGGAAGGTGCTTACGACTACAATGCGAAGATTACTCAGCAGTGGGGCTTCGGATATGGTTTGAGCTACACCTCTTACAAATATAGCAACCTGAAGGTTTCTCAGTCTGATTTCCGCCACGGCGACATCATCAAGGTGAGCGTGGATGTGAAGAATACGGGCAAGGTGGCAGGCAAGGAGAGTGTCCTCCTGTTCAGTAGCGATCTCATCGCCAGTATGGTGCCTGATGGCCGTCGTCTCCGTGCCTTCGACAAGGTGGAACTTCAGCCTGGTGAGACCAAGACCATGACATTTGAATTAAAGGCAGACGATTTGGCCTTCGTTGGTTGGGATGGCAAATGGAGATTGGAGGAAGGCGACTTCAAGTTGATGATTGCCGACCAGAGTGCTGATATCCATTGCACTGATACTTATCAGTGGCCTACTGCCAACCGATAATGTATATTTAAAAGAAGAGTTAAAGAAAAGAGCGTGCCAATAGTGGTGCGCTCTTTTTGTTTGCATAGTAAAATGCAGAAGAGTTAAATATCTACAAGAATCCCCCATGATGTTTGGTGTTATGTCTTGAAATGATTACTTTTGCAAATCATAATTTTTGCAGATTTACAGAATCATTCAAAACAAGGATAAATGGAAATAGTAATTGGAATCATCATAGGGCTTGCCATCGGATTCTTCGTAGGGAAACTGATGGAAGGAAAAAAGGCGGGAGAGGAGAAAACGCAGCTCATAGCGAAGGCTCAGGTGCTGGCGGCTAACATCGAACAGATAAAACTGCATCATGCTTCTGAGGTTCAATCAATGAAACAATCTCATGCTTCTGAGGTTCAATCAATGAAATCTCAAATGGAGAACGAGCGGCTGTATGCGGCGAAGCTCAGGGCGGAAAGTGACCAGCAGTGGGCACAGAAACTCGAGAGCCTGAAGCAGGAAATGCAGCGAATGACGATAGAACAGCAGAAGGTGGCAGCTGAACAGCTGGCTGCCAAGCAGTCGGCTCTGCAGGAAAACAACCGTCTGCAGATGGATGAACTCCTGAAACCTATCAAGGAACAGTTTGCTGATTTCAAGAAATCGGTAGAGGAGAGCAAAACCCAGAACGAGGTGAACAAGAAGGAACTGCAGAACACCTTCGAGGCAACGATGAAACTCTTCCAGCAGGAACAGCAGCAGGCTGTACTGAACCTGAAGGAGCAGACCGAGAAGATTGGCTCCGATGCTGCCAACCTGACCAAGGCATTGAAGGGCGACAGCAAGATGCAGGGCGACTGGGGCGAGATGGTGCTGGAAACCATCCTGGAGAACAGCGGACTTCGTAAAGATGAGGAATTCTTCATTCAGGAGAATACGAAAGATGAAGAGGGAAAGAACTATCGTCCGGATGTCATCGTCAGATTTCCGGAAGGCAGAAGTGTGGTCATCGATTCCAAGGTTTCGCTTACCGCTTATTCCGATGCTCTGGCAGCTGAAGATGAGGCTGAACAGGAACGCCTGATGAAGGCACATGCGCTGAGCGTACGAAAGCACATCGATGAACTGGCAGCCAAAGACTATTCCAAGCTGGTGGATGATGCCATCGGCTTCGTACTGATGTTCATCCCTAACGAGACCAGCTATATCGCAGCGATGAAGCAGCAGCCGGATCTCAGCCGCTATGCTTATCAGAAGAAGATTATCATCATCTCACCAAGCAATCTGCTCATGGCACTCCAGCTTGCCTATAATCTCTGGCAGTATGACCGGCAGAACAAGAATGTGGAGAAAATCGTGAAGACGGCTGCTGACCTGTATGATAAGGTGGCTGGCTTCGAAGATACTTTCCTGGGCATCGGCGATTTGATAACCCGCCTTTCGGGAACCTTCGATAAGGCAAAGAAGCAACTCTATGACGGCACCGGCAATGTGATGAGAAGGGTAGAGAGCCTGAAGGGACTTGGCGTTACGCCGAAGAAGCAAATCAAATCGCTGGAAGAATAGAAAAGCTGATTAAATCGCTGGAAGAATAGGAAAATGAAAGCTAAAGATAAAAAGAAGAGGATGTGGGGGCGAGAACTTACGTCCTCTTTTCTGTTTTTCTGATGTAACCCTTTTTTTATTTGATGTAACATAATCGTTAAAAACGGGTTCATCTGATCCGTGACGTTTGCCGTTTCGCTCAAATGTATTTGCAAATCGTTCATTTTATGAAATTATAGCCTTTGAAATGAGCGGGTTTCGATTTTTCTTTGTATTTTTGCCACGCCTATTCGGAAAGATAGGCGAGTACATGGAACAATCAAAAAATACCGTATAATCATGAAACTGAACGAAATTCTTTCAGACAGCTTTAATGCTGCAGAATGGGAAGCTAAGGGTTATGAGCTTCCTAAGTATGACATCGCAGCCGTAGCTAAGAAGACTCACGACGAGCCTACTTGGGTTCACTTCGGCGCAGGTAACATCTTCCGTGCTTTCCCGGCAGCCATCCTCAACGATGCGCTTAACACAGGCAAGTATGATCGTGGTGTAATCGTGGCAGAAAGCTTCGACTACGAAATCATCGACAAGGCTTATCGCCCTTACAATAACCTCTCGCTTCTCGTCAGCCTCCAGAGCAACGGAACCATTGAGAAGAAGGTCATCGCTTCTATCACAGAAAGCCTCAAGGCGGATAAGCAGTTTGCTGACGACTGGGCGCGTCTGGTTCAGATTTTCCAGGCTCCAACTTTGCAGATGGTTACTTTTACCATCACCGAGAAGGGATATTCTTTCAATGATGCCGATTTGGCACGTGGTCTTGATGCAGTATTTGCTATGGGTAAGCTTACCGCTCTTCTCTATGAGCGTTATAAGGCAGGCAAGTTGCCACTTACTCTTCAGTCTACCGACAACTGTTCTCACAACGGTGACCATGTTAAGGCTGGCGTAAAGGCCTATGCTGAGCGCTGGGCAAAGGATGGTATTGTTGAGGCTGGTTTCGTAGATTATATCAACGACAGCAGCAAGGTAACCTATCCTTGGTCTATGATTGATAAGATTACTCCTCGTCCACACGAGAAGGTACAGGCGATGCTCGCTGAGGATGGTTTCGAGGACAACGATACCATCATCACCGAGAAACATACCTTCACCGCTCCTTTCGTGAATGCCGAGGAAGTGCAGTATCTCGTTTGCGAGGATACCTATACCAACGGTCGTCCGCCATTGGAGTTGGGCGGTGCGCTCTATACATCCCGCAAGACTGTAGATGAGGTTGAGACCATGAAGGTAACCACCTGTCTGAACCCTCTCCATACAGCGATGTCAATCTATGGTTGCATGCTCGACTATACCTTGATTTCTGCCGAGATGGCTGATGAGGACCTTCGTGCCTTCATCCAGAAGATCGGTTATATCGAGGCAATGCCAGTAGTAACAGATCCAGGTGTATTGAACCCATACGAGTTTATCGGCACCGTTATCAACAAGCGATTGCCTAACCCATTCATGCCAGATGCTCCTCAGCGTATCGCTACCGATACCAGCCAGAAACTCTCTATCCGTTTCGGTGAGACTATCAAGAAGTACATCGACCGCGGTCTCGACAAGAGCAATCTCGTGTTGATTCCTCTGGTATTGGCAGGTTATGCCCGTTATCTCAAGGCATTGGATGATAACCTGAAGCCATTCGAGCCATCTTCTGACCCATTGTTGGCAGAACTGCAGGCCATCGTAGCTCCTCTGGAGGTAGGCAAGGCTGATCAGGACTACTCTTGTCTTAAGAACCTCTATTCTCGCAAGGATGTATTTGGTCTCGATCTCTATGAGGCTGGCTTCGGCGAGCAGATTGAGGGCATGGTGAAGGAACTCTTCGCTGGCGAGGGTGCCGTAAGACAGACATTGCATAAATATGTTTCTGCAAGATAATTGATTAACGACTTATACATTATATAATATATGGAAAGAACATGGCGCTGGTTTGGCAAGAAGGATAAGATTACACTTGCACAGTTGAAGCAAATAGGTGTTGAGGGCATCGTTACCGCATTGCACGATGTTCCTCTGGGCGAGGTTTGGACACGCGAGAAGATTCATGAACTCAAGGAGTACATCGAGTCTTATGGTATGAAATGGAGCGTGGTAGAGTCTTTGCCTGTAGTTGAAACCCTGAAATATGGCGGTCCTGACCGTGATCATCAGATTGAGGTTTACAAGGAAAGTCTCCGCAACCTGGGCGAGGAAGGCATCAAGTGCATCTGCTACAACTTTATGCCTGTTTTGGACTGGGCTCGTACCGATTTGGCACATGAGAATCCTAACGGAGCCAACAACCTCTATATGAACTGGGGCGAGTTTGCCTACTTTGATATCTATATCCTGCAGCGTGAAGGCGCTCGTGAGGATTGGGCTGAGTTCTCCAAGGAGCACAAGTGGGGCAGAGACCTGGTGGCTGAGGCTGATGAAATCAAGAAGACTTCTACACCTGAGCAGGATCATGCCTTGGTAGAGAATATCATCATCAAGACCCAGGGCTTCGTATCGGGTAACTTCAGCGAGGGCGATTCGGCTCCTGTGCAGAAGTTCCGCGACCTGTTGAAGCTTTATGATGGCATCGACAAGAAGAAGTTGCAGGAGAACATGAAGTACTGGCTGGAGGCTATCATGCCTATCTGTGATGAGTACGACATCAACATGTGTGTTCACCCGGATGATCCTCCTTATCCTGTATTCGGCTTGCCTAGAATCATCGGTCGTGCCGAGGATATCCAGTGGATGCTCGATGCTGTGCCAAACAAGCACAATGGTTTGACTTTCTGTGCAGGTTCATTCTCTGCCGGCGAGCACAACGACTGTGTGGCAATGGCTAAGCAGTTTGCTGACCGCACTCATTTTGTTCATCTGCGCTCTTGCTACATTTTCCCTAACGGCAACTTTACAGAGGCTTCTCACTTGGGTGGTCGCGGCCATCTCATTGAACTTTGCCGCATCTTCGAGAAGGCTGAGCAGGAAGGCAAGTGCAATTCCGGCCGTCGATTGCCAATGCGAGTAGACCATGGTATGACCTTCACTGATGAGCCAGGTGGCGTATTCGATGAGAGCAATCATGGTCACAATGCCGGTTACACTCTCCTCGGCCGTATGTTTGCCATGGGTCAGATTCAGGGCGTCATCGCCACAGTAGATGATGAACGGGGCATTGAGTATAAGCAGCCGGGATTCTATGATTAGTTGATAGCTTATAGTTTATAATTTATAGTTATAGGCTTAGGCTATTAAGTGATTTGAAATTCAGGTTAGATAAAATACGAAAAGGCTAGTGTGCGTTTTTGCATGCTAGCCTTTTTTTTGTGCTGATTTTTTGGCTATTGGCTAAATATGCCGCTCATTTTAGCCAATAATGCTTAAAAATAGGTGCTATTGGCTAAAAGTTATATAAGAATTAGCCAATAATTGCTTTTTTCTTGCTATTTTTGCAAATGGTTAGAAATTAAAGTAGGAGAATAAGAAATGAAGAATAATATCATAGGCAGAAAGAGTGAACAGGATACCTTGGCACGTATATACGAGTCAAGGCAGTCGGAATTTGTGGCAGTATGCGGACGCCGCAGAGTGGGGAAAACGTTTCTTGTGCGCGAATATTTTGAGCAGGAAATGGTGTTTCAGACATCAGGATTGGCGGGCGGAAACACACAGGAGCAGTTGAAAAACTTCTTTTATACGCTTCGACGTTATGATAGGAATGTAACCTCTGTTCCCCACGACTGGCTCGATGCTTTCGAGATGCTTATCTCTTATCTCGACTCTTTGAACGGGATAGAACGTAAGGTGATTTTTCTTGATGAACTGCCTTGGATGGATACTGCAGGCTCTAATTTTATCTCTGCCCTGGAGCATTTCTGGAATGGATGGGCCTCTGCACGTCGCGACATCGTTCTCATTGTCTGCGGCTCTGCCACTTCCTGGATGATGGATAAACTTATCAATAACCATGGCGGACTTTATGGTCGTCTTACTCATCGTCTTTTCCTGCAGCCTTTTTCTCTTGGGGAGTCGGAAGCATTTCTGAATACTAAGGGGATGATGTTGTCCAGATATGAACTGGCTGAACTTTATATGATATTGGGAGGAATCCCATATTACCTGAATCTTTTGGACGAGCGGTTAAGTTTGGCTCAGAATATAGACCGTCTGCTGTTCAATCCCAATGGTCAGTTGTACAATGAGTTTACGATTCTCTATCGCTCTCTGTTCAAGGATTCAGAGGCATACGTCAAGGTGGTAGAATGCCTGAACGAGCGTGGTTATGGCATGATGCGCTCGGAAATAGCCGATGCCACAGGGATGAAGTCGGGCAAATCGTTGACCACGATTCTCGACAATCTGGAATCTTGCGGTTTCATCAGAAAGTATGTCAATTATGGCTGTTCTACCCGAAAGTCTCTCTATCAGTTGGTAGATTTCTTCACCTTGTTCTATTTCCGTTTCCTGCGCGATAGTTCATTCCGTAATCTTCTGTATTGGAGCAAGTTGCAGCGCACGCCCCGTTTTTATGCCTGGGCTGGAGTCTCTTTCGAGATATTGGCGATGAATCATATCGACCAGGTGAAGCAGCGGTTGGGAATTTCTGGTGTGTCTACCCAGTTGTATTCCTGGCGAAGCAAGAGTGATGCCGGGGCGGCGGAGCGGGCAGCCCAGATAGACATGGTGATAGAGCGTGGTGACAATACCATTAATCTTTGTGAAATGAAGTTTTCGGAAAGTGAGTTTGCCATCAATAAGGATTACGAGAAGATTCTGAGAAACAAGATTGTCCGCTTTAGGGAGGAAACAAAGACCCGAAAGTCGATACAGCTGACGTTTATCAGCAGTTATGGTCTTCAGCGGAATAGGTATTCGGGCATAGCCCAGAATGAAGTGGTGCTCAATGATTTGTTTTGAGCTCCACTTCCTCCACATACTTCACCAGTGAATCCTTGCCATTGAGGAGATAGAAGTCTACACGAACCACGTGGTTGATGTCGGCATTGCCCTTTACCTTGATGTGGCGGGTCTTGCTGTACATCATCGTGTCGCGGCGTGAAGGATAGGATACGAGCTCGATGAGGTCTTTGGTAGAATTGCTGCCCACATAATAGATGCCTACACTGTCTTTCCCGTTCTTGATGGCAGCAATCTTCGCCATCTTCTTGGCATGAGCCGCAGAGGTATCTATCGGATAAAACTCACTGGCAGCTACCGTGTCGCCGTCATGCTGGTCGGGTGCAAACTTGCAGCTGGTACCCATCGTAGTGATAAAGGATGCAGCAGCCAGGACTGCCACAAAGTATAATATTTTCTTCATTGTTATTTCCTTTCTTTTCTTTTAAAGAATCCTGTTTTGTTCGCAAAATGCGTTATCGGCTGCAAAAGTACAAAAAATAACTCGAAAAGCCATACCTTTTTTATCTTTTTCCTTTTAATACTTCGGATGGAGTGACGCGTGTGGAAGTTGGGCGGAAGGAGTTGTGGGGATAGTATGGAAGAAGTTATGGGGATGGCATGGAAGGAGCGGTATGGAAGGTGTTAGAAGGTATGGTAGATATGGATGAAATGGATGGAATGGAAGGAATGGATGGAATTCCGTGCAAAGATACAACTTTTCTCTGATACTGCCAAATTTGGGGGTGTGATAAGGAAATGTTTTAAATGTGCTTTCAGATTGAAAGTAGTTAAACTTCCTTACTCATAGTTTTGCGGGTGACAACTCATAGTTTTATGGGTCGCAACTCATAGCTTTGCTCTCTTAAAGTATATAGTTAAGCAGTAAATCAGGTGTTTACGAGGGTTATGATGTTTTTACTACAATGACTCAGTTCCTCAATAACTCAGTTCCTCAGTTTTTCTCTGACCCTTCACTTTTGTCTTTATTTAGAAGTTTATTATATATATATAAATATATA
>ERZ791902.1048-NODE-1048-length-14725-cov-3.616496_pt1 | contig 14725 bp, 13 predicted proteins | sample MGYA00510149_ERZ791902 | MGnify/ENA primary metagenome ERZ791902 (study PRJEB30046, sample SAMN00792060) | human gut metagenome | study: EMG produced TPA metagenomics assembly of the A metagenome-wide association study of gut microbiota in type 2...
CGATCACGAACCGCCCGCTCCAGGGATCATCCCCGCGCATGCGGGGCTCACTAGTTATGCTATTATCATTGGAGGCTGATACAGGGATCATCCCCGCGCATGCGGGGCTCACTCGTCTGCCTTCACAACCATGTGTTCGAGTTTGGGATCATCCCCGCGCATGCGGGGCTCACTAAATTTATCTTCTCGATAGGGTGTACTATAAGGGATCATCCCCGCGCATGCGGGGCTCACTTAGACTCAATCTCACGATATGCATCAGAGTGAGGATCATCCCCGCGCATGCGGGGCTCACATGACCTTCTGCTCTGCAGCCGTCAGCCGGTAGGGATCATCCCCGCGCATGCGGGGCTCACCGACTCACATGGTAAAGGCAGACATGGGCATGGGGATCATCCCCGCGCATGCGGGGCTCACGACGCGGCAGGCTCCAAGACGGTAGCGCGCACGGGATCATCCCCGCGCATGCGGGGCTCACTTATCGAGCTTTCGGCCGACATCGACGCCATCGGGATCATCCCCGCGCATGCGGGGCTCACTGCGGAATACTTCAACCTACAACTGCAAAAAAGGGATCATCCCCGCGCATGCGGGGCTCACGATTTAAGACTATGGCAAATGCATACATCAATGGGATCATCCCCGCGCATGCGGGGCTCACCCCATAGACAAATCCTTACGCGCCGCCAGAGCGGGATCATCCCCGCGCATGCGGGGCTCACCGCACAGAACTCGATGTCATTATCCCGAAGGGGGGATCATCCCCGCGCATGCGGGGCTCACGTCCGACGTTGCCGACAAGCTCAACGCTGCACGGGATCATCCCCGCGCATGCGGGGCTCACTCCAGTCGATTCCTCGACCAATATAATGCCAAGGGATCATCCCCGCGCATGCGGGGCTCACTCTTGATCGCAATAATCAACAATCGGGCAACGGGGATCATCCCCGCGCATGCGGGGCTCACCAGTCGGACTATCAGTTGCATGCACTTTTCGTGGGATCATCCCCGCGCATGCGGGGCTCACAGGCATATCGCATGGCACAGGGGCGGCGAGCCGGGATCATCCCCGCGCATGCGGGGCTCACATTCGCTTGAAGTCCATCACCATGCCATTCCGGGGATCATCCCCGCGCATGCGGGGCTCACGATTAAGCAAGGATACTCATCATGTCAAAGTGGGGATCATCCCCGCGCATGCGGGGCTCACCCACATGATAGTATGGGCGTCTGATAGAGCTGGGGATCATCCCCGCGCATGCGGGGCTCACCGCTTTCGTATGAATAAAAGAAATCCCGTCTAGGGATCATCCCCGCGCATGCGGGTCTCACTAGCAGCTCCGTCGTCTGCTGCTGCCATTCCCGGGATCATCCCCGCGCATGCGGGGCTCACCAATACTGTCTTCATGGATCTATCGGATATTGCGGATCATCCCCGCGCATGCGGGGCTCACCTTCTGCGACTGTCTTAGCGTAAAATTCACCAGGGATCATCCCCGCGCATGCGGGGCTCACCTATCTTCTGCAAATTCAAGGGAGAGAGGTTGGGGATCATCCCCGCGCATGCGGGGCTCACCCTCTGGAGTGAACGCCCATGACTTTTAGCCTGGGATCATCCCCGCGCATGCGGGGCTCACCATTGGCTATAATAGCCGCATGGTTAGCGTTCGGGATCATCCCCGCGCATGCGGGGCTCACTCCGCCGTGCCGTAGCCCATGTCGTAGCTCATGGGATCATCCCCGCGCATGCGGGGCTCACAGAAGAGATTGACGAGATGGCGCTTGACGACCGGGATCATCCCCGCGCATGCGGGGCTCACCTGTACAGATGATCAAGCAGAAGCTGAAGCATAGGATCATCCCCGCGCATGCGGGGCTCACATTGCTCGGGCTTTTCGGCAGTCCAGCTCTCAGGGATCATCCCCGCGCATGCGGGGCTCACTCCTTGACACCGAGGTCCTTGAGTTTCTTCATGGGATCATCCCCGCGCATGCGGGGCTCACTAGTCTGCCTGCTCGGTGCTCTCCCGCTCCCGGGGATCATCCCCGCGCATGCGGGGCTCACCAACTTCGTCACGGATCTCTCGTACCTGCTGGAGGATCATCCCCGCGCATGCGGGGCTCACTGCTTGTAGGCATCCTGATACCACTGCGGATTGGGATCATCCCCGCGCATGCGGGGCTCACAATCTCCCGACCGCACGCTGCGCCGCTTCATCGGGATCATCCCCGCGCATGCGGGGCTCACCATCATGAGAGACCTGTTTTTTAGGCTCCAGCGGGATCATCCCCGCGCATGCGGGGCTCACGACGGCACGACATATGGCCGTAGTGCTTCGCCGGGATCATCCCCGCGCATGCGGGGCTCACCCAGGCAAACACGCTTCTGAGCGTGCGAACCAGGGATCATCCCCGCGCATGCGGGGCTCACGAATCAAGCGTTCACGAGATTTAACACCCATTGGGATCATCCCCGCGCATGCGGGGCTCACTTCGTATAGCCAACTTCAAAATCATAATCGTAGGGATCATCCCCGCGCATGCGGGGCTCACTCCTGCTCATTCAGCTTCTCAACATCGAGCGGGGGATCATCCCCGCGCATGCGGGGCTCACGATGCATGATACCAACACTGATGCGAGGAGCTGGGATCATCCCCGCGCATGCGGGGCTCACTCGATTTTACTGATTGTGATGTCGGTGCTGGCGGGATCATCCCCGCGCATGCGGGGCTCACCATGTCAACAGTATTTCCGTCATTTTTGTATAGGGATCATCCCCGCGCATGCGGGGCTCACTGAAACTCCTAAGGAAAATTGACCTTTTAGGAGGGATCATCCCCGCGCATGCGGGGCTCACGGGATTCGTCAGCCGGTCGTACATCTCCTGCTGGGATCATCCCCGCGCATGCGGGGCTCACTGAAACTCCTAAGGAAAATTGACCTTTTAGGAGGGATCATCCCCGCGCATGCGGGGCTCACCGATGACAAAGAGACTGCCAATCGAGGAGAGTGGGATCATCCCCGCGCATGCGGGGCTCACGAAGAAAGCTCGAAGCGCGTACCAGAGAGCGCGGGATCATCCCCGCGCATGCGGGGCTCACCGCCATCGACAAGGGCGTACTCGTCACCGAACGGGATCATCCCCGCGCATGCGGGGCTCACGGTCAGCATCGTAACAAAAGGGACATTAAACTGGGATCATCCCCGCGCATGCGGGGCTCACCATAGGGATGTTTACCAGATGATTTGTGAAAAGGGATCATCCCCGCGCATGCGGGGCTCACTGGATATGGGTCAATCTCGCAGCTCCACAATGGGGATCATCCCCGCGCATGCGGGGCTCACGTATTCCGTATCTCATTCTCTGACCAGATGTAGGGATCATCCCCGCGCATGCGGGGCTCACGCTCCCTTTGCAACCAGACCGTTCAGCCAGATGGGATCATCCCCGCGCATGCGGGGCTCACCATCGGCAAATAATAACACCAATGCGCAGCCTGGGATCATCCCCGCGCATGCGGGGCTCACTACAGATGAAGGTAAATCGTACATTCTAAAAGGGGATCATCCCCGCGCATGCGGGGCTCACCCAATATCAATGACTTGATTTGTATCGCCATAGGGATCATCCCCGCGCATGCGGGGCTCACACTAAAAAATCCCAATATTGACGCCATTCTCTCAGGGCCTCATCCCGTATTTTATTCATTTTTACGAGTTATCCGATAACACTATTTCTTTTTCAATACTTCATATGCTTCTTGCACAGCTCGACAATCCTGCAAGGCTCGGTGTGTCGGCTTTTGAGATAGTCCAAGGATAGTTGTCATATCTGCTAAACTTATGCGCTTTTTTGAATCACGCTTCTCTTGGTACAAGGTCATAGTATCATAGTGCGGATTGGTGATGACACTATGTCCAGCCTTCTGCAGAGCATGATTCAGAAATTTCATGTCAAACGCAATATTATGCCCCACTAAACAATTCTTTCCGATGAAGGATTCGACTTTTGCCAGTACTTCCTTTAAGTTCTCACCAGAAGCAGCTAGCATCTCATTCGTGATACCTGTCAGTTTTTCAATTGGACGCGGAATTGACTTTTTCGTATGTATCAATGCTTGATACGACCCGATTATTCGTCCAGCTGCCACTTTCAGCATACCGACTTCGATGATTTCGTCTAGCTTTTCACGCAGGCCAGATGTCTCAAGGTCCAGTACAACGTAATCAGCAGGATAGCATCCCGATGACATAGACGATGTATTGGAAGGAATCATCGAATGCTCAGCAGGCTCATATTGCTCATGCTGAGTATGAGCCTGCTTTCGCTTCGTCATGCGAAACTGCGCTGCTTTGCTGAAATTCCTGCGCTTCTGTTCTAAACGACGCACACGACTCACACTCGGCTTCATCACAAGTTTTAATCCATCAAAATCGATGATTTGATTTTCACTATTATGAAGACGGAAATCCATACGTTGTTCGGTATTCGTCGTATAGACCAATGTTGCACGCCCATTTCTGACCGAATCTTTGACGCGCTTCCAGAGATTATCCCGCACACGGGCACTGACCTTGCCGACAAAAACCCCCGTGTTGATTTCCAGAAGCCATTTAGATAGATCCCCACGCAAGGACTTAGGGCAATCAGTCAAGGTTATCACTATCATCGCTATCCTCAATTATCGTGCCATATCCAGGTTCCAGCTCTGTTTCTTTTCCATAGGAAATACCATTCTGCACGGCTCCTCTTTTTTCATCCCAAAGGTTTACAATATCCGCATAGGATACTTCTGTATCATCCTTGCCAAGCAACAAGTAACGGATATCTTTCACCATCCTTTCCAGCAGGTGGCCCTCGACGATTTTATCGCGAAGAGCGCGCCGCATGTCGCCGCCGATATCATCGGATGGATCTGCCGCCAACTGGAAAGCCAAGGGGATAACATACTCTGCCTTGTACAAATCAGCCACATCGTATACGAAGGACTTCTCGTGGCCTGTATGTACAAACCCTAGCCCCGGCGATGCCCCCAGAGCCACGATGACGCTATGTGCCAAGCCGTACAAGCATGCAGTCCCAGCCGACAGGGCCTGGTTGACCGCATTTCCTCCTTCAAAATCATCTGGGTCATATTCACGGCCATCCCATTCCACATCATTTTCTTTCGCGCATTTGCGATAGACATTTCGCACTCGCGCCCCTTCCTTGCCGCGAAGTTGCTGCATCGTCATGTGCGAAACATCTTCACCTGCGAAGCGCATCTGATACATCTTGCGTGCAATCTCAAGGCGAAGTCTTGTATTCGTCACCAGTTTCGCCTGCATCATCAGCAAAGATGCGGAATGCGTCAATGGCTTTCCCGAAGCATAATAACGCACGCCATGCTCGCCAATCCACAAAACGCTCGTCCCCGCATCGCCAATCAATTCCATCGCACGATGTGTAACCGTCGTCCCTGGGCCCAATAAAAGCACGCTCAACGACGCTGCCGGGACTTGTACCGTTCCTCTTTCATCAGCAATGCTGATGGAGCTATCTTGACGATTGATCAAGCAGCGCTCGAGATACAAGAAGGACAATCGCTCCTTAATCTGAGGCAACTCCTGCAATTCTGTCTTCTGTGCACCGGGTAACTTTTTCATAGGAATCCCTCATCATCTCATAATAGGCTTATGACGATTTCGCAGACGACCTAAGGTAAGCAAACCACAGCCGTATGATTTTGCTCTGCCGATTCCCGCACATAATGTCTGACGGAATCGATCTGCATCGGTAATCTGTAAGACACCCTCAAAGATGGCTGTATGCAATGTGACGAGCTTGCCATTGCGTGTGAATTTCTTGATATCACGCTGCACTACAGCAAAGGATCCTGGCAAAAAGCCAGCACCTTCACTCTTAGAACGGAACCAGTCCTCCTGTTGCGACACAGTCACATGCGGAACGACTTTTCCCCGCTCACGATTTCCTTCTTTGATGCTATGTACCGGATTACCACAGAAGCGAAAACGATATCGCTGACCATTCGCTAGCATATGAAATAAATTGTAGCAATCACGACTCTCACCAGTATCACCGGCATAACCGAATTGCTCTACCAGATGAGAAAAATCTGGTTGTTGCTGGCTAAGCACTAGCAAATAAGGCTGACCATGAAGATAATCCAAGCGCCAAAGTTTTCTCGATGCATCATCTGGCGTAAAGCATCCTTCTACCGTAGCATGCATGACTTGCAATGAACCCAAGAATTTCATTGATGTGTGGATATCTTTATTGATTCTGATTCTTGATAGATACATCGCTGTCCTCCAATAACTCCATTGGATCATGTTCCGTAGGAACTTCCTGTTTTTTCTCTGTATTCTCACTGTCGACAAGCTGGCTCAAAGCGATCTGTTCGCGGATGACATTCCGGAAATGATAGAGCCGTCTCTTCTGGCTGAAGCTTTCAGGAAAGTCACGAACAGCATAACCATTCTCATCCAGACCGGCATCACGAACAATCTCTAAAGATGTTATGTGCTGCCATTTGGCTTTTCTCTGGTACCAAGAGGATGCCTGCCATTCTTCCTGCCTCAATGCTGTCAAGAGATCCACATCACGGATGCCAAGAACCAATGGCTCTGCAGGCGGACATGAACGTCGTCCAAGTGCCAGTGGATAGACAGGATGCATCAAAGCAGATTCTAACTTCGCCAAAAACTCAGACGGTCCCTCCAGTCCTGCAAGAAAAACAGCATCTTCGAGATAATAGCGATATGTCAACCACGTAGGTAATATATCGTCAGGATTTTGATATACTACCTGAAAATCTCGATTCATCGTCCCTGGCTGATCAATCCGAACGCCGAACCTTAATATTTTGAATGCATCGAGAGAATCTTCACGTGATACTCCCATGGCAGCAGCGAGCATACCTATCACACCACTACGAGTTGGCTCCATATTGGTCGTGCGACGGTTGAATTTACTGTTTATCCCCCATGACTGCATGGGGGCAGCCAATCTTAAAAGCAGTGTGCTCATACCATCACTCCTTTTCCAAACTCTCCATATCATGAAGCAATGTATCCTGAAGTCCCTGAAGCAATTCCTTCATGTTGACCGTTTCTTCCTGGCCTTCCATCCCAATAGCCCAAGCTTTTTCTGGCGCATCCACATACTGATCATAAACCTGTTCTGCATACTTCTCCAATCTCTGAATAGAAGGCTTCACATAGCCCCCCTCGACGGTACGAACCGGCTCTTCAAAGGCACCGACAAGATTGATAGGCTGATCACGACGGATTGTGACAAGAACAGCATCCGGCAAGGTTCGATTGGCAAAGGTATTCTGCTTCCCCGTCGGCATCGACTGGATAAAAGCCTTTGCAAATTCACCAACGGCAGCCGCTGTTGCTTCCTTCTCACCACCCAATTCTTTGAACAAGTTATGTGCTGCAACAGTCGCATAGCGGTACATCGTCGAGGAATTGTACTCGACAACGCCAATCATGCCAGCACCGGGTTTATCCTCTGGTGCTAGATCATCTATCGCCGTGAAGTAATCATACTCATTGTCTACGCGATGTGTAGAGATGCTGTGAGCTACTTGTGCGGAGGCTTCTACATTTAAATTTAAATCATCAGAAGCAGCAACCATACGACCGAACAGTGCAATATCTATACTATTGTCTTGATTGAGTAGAGTTTTAGCCATTTTCTTAATATCCTTATCAGTAGCATTCTGATTGGCTAAAATATATGTTGCTAAATTATGTGCCTGAGTCCTACTAATAAAAAAAAGTGCCTTTGTTTTTCCTACCTCACCTTTTTTCTTCTTTGCTAATAATTCTAATGCATTCATAATTTTTTCTGCCATAATCTGAGCATCTTGTAGTTGCATATTCATTTTAAGTTTTAAAAGTTCTTCTGCCAGTAGATTTACAATTCTTTTAGTACGAATCCCTATATCTTTTTTATCAAGATCTTCACAAAACATCTCGCGCATTGCGCGTTTCCAGCTCTGCGAAGATACTCTTGCGCGTCGTACACCACCATACAATGCTGTCTTAGGAGAACCCGTGTCATCGCGATTGACACAGCTTGGTGGTACCGTCTGGATAACATGAAAATCTACATAGATTCTATCAAGGTTCTTCATTTGCTTTCTTCCTTTCTTTTTTTCGCATCTTCCATGTAATAATCTTTGCCCCAATTGAGGACGATTTTCCTATGACAATCCAGCTGTTGAAAACGATAAAGATCCAATGCAAACTGAGGATAATCTATTGTAATGTTATATTTCTTCATCAAGCCGATGATTCCTCTAGCATGTACAGATAATTCAGTCAGGCTATTTGCAGTAAGGACTTGATTGAATCGTCTCTGTACACCTGCCTCGCTTTCAGAAGCACGGAATAGTTTACCAGCAGCATATCCGAAAGAATTCCTATTACTGACAGCAGTATCTTCATCCGTCAGGCCATCACTCATGCATCTTTCTATTCCCTGTTGATGAAAAGCATACAATGTCAATGCAGTATAAAGCGCTCTTTCAATCTGTCCTTCTTGTCTTGGATAGTTGCTTATTTCTTGTTCGGGCAGTACAAATCCTAATAGATTTGGCATTGTACCGATTTCTTTACCAACACCTCGGCGCAAACATGCCAAGACTGACTTTGATGAATAGATACGCTGGATACGTCTTCTCATAAATTGGAGAAAATCAAGCTCCATTTGATTCATCTTGACCACCTCATCCTAATATATTTTTGATACGATATTGAAATTTCTGAAACGATTTTATCGCACTGAATATTTCTATCTGATTCTTCTCATTATCTTTTTTCATTCGTCCTACAATAGCAGTTTCCGAACATTGTTTGAGATATTCTTGAGCTAATTGTAACAGTGTCCTCTTTGCTATAAACAGCCACTCTTCCATCCTTTTCTCTAATTCATCTTTATTTGGATCAACACAAAGTAACCAATTGCGAAAGACTTGATCTAAATGATAATATCCATCTTCTCGAGTAAAGTCTTTAATCTTTTCTTTAATCTTTTTCTTTTCTTTTTTTGCAAAATCATCTCCATCAAGGTTATCACCAGATGCCTCTTTAATATCAATTGCAAAATCGCCCAAACTATCGACAGCCTCTTCTGTCTTTTTAAGGGTATTGATAATTTCTTGTATCCATATCTCATTCATTTTAGCAAGTAGTGATGCATTAATTACCAAACTATCTTGGATATAATCAACAATTTGTATGGCTGTACTTTTTTGCTCGTATGATGCACCTATAGCACAAATATTTAAAGGCTTAATTTCTTCAAGATTATCATCTAAAAGTTGTAACCAATATATTACACCAGGCATTTTGCTTTCCGTATTTTCTTTCACACATAGTAAAGATGAAAAGTCACGCCACATTTGATAAGCTGGTCGATGAATTTTAGGAATAAATCTTTCAAATTTATTTTTTATCCAAACAGTCATTGTTTCATTAAGCAAACTTGCATCCTTTGCAAAATAATCCCCCATTGTCAGTAAATATCCTGTTACCATATTATGCTCTCTGCGAAGAAAAATTCGCCTAGATTGCATCGTCAGTAAATCTTTTTGAGCTCTTGGCTGCGGAATCTCTCGTTCTATGGTCTCACAGACCGGTTTTTCCCAATAGGCTTTGCTATTTTCTTCACCATCAGCAAAAACCTCATCACGGTCATCTACTAAAACGAAGTTGAGCATCAACGTCTCAAATAGATTTCTACCCCTGGCATAAAGCAGTCCAAGCTGCCCTAGATAGCCAGTGCCCTTTGGTGTCGGCATCTTTGCAGAATTATCATCAAATCCATTTAAGTGCAATAACCATCTAGCAGCTTCTGGATAAGTTAACTCTTTCTGTGCCTCTCCCGTACGTGTCAGAAATAGTCTTTGCTTATTATCGCTCTGAAATAAATCACCTGCCAACCTAGCAATCGTCTTCCAGTTACTTTTTGATGAGATTGTTTCTTTTTTTGTTTTCGCAATCTTGTATGCATCCATATTCTGTTGGATATGCGCAGATTGATAGAACGGTTGCGTCGGATGAAAGAGCCAGAAACGATCGTGATAAGGCTCCAGGTACGCTTTTATCTCATCAAAGCGGAATTGTTTTTCTTTCCAAAGGTCGGTCCATAATTCTATCGCATCGTCTACTGTTTCAATATTCTCTGTCACAAAGGCTCCATGCATGATGGCCAGCAGTAATCGCATGATGGCAATATCCTGTGTAGGGATTTCACCTGCCAGCTCTTGTGCTTCATGTGCATGTTCAAAGAGCTCTAAGATAGACCATGTTTTCGTTTCATTTGCCTTTGTCTTGACAACAATCCAAGGCTCGTCTAACAGGTTGAATTCCATTTCTGGTTCTTTTCCGTCCAAATCTCATTCCTCCTTGTAGCTCCAAAGTCCATTCTTTTCATCATAAACAAGTATACGATCCAGCAAATGCATCTCATGCTCTTCATTGAGGACCAAGAAAAGTTCCCCATTTAACCAGTGAGATGCATACCAGGAATCCAGATTGTTATCAAGAACTACTTGCTCTAATTCATCGACTACTTTATCAATCTGCCAATTCTGCACAAAATAAGATGGTAGATTGATGGAACAACTTGCAATCGCTTTTGCGAGTGCATCATCTGGCACATCGTCAATCCGCTCGTCACCATGCCCAGAAAGCCATGGCAATGTGTAAAGACCACCGTCTTCCTTTTTACAGATAACCAGCACGGTAAGAGAGTTCCCGCTATCGCGTACTGTGGCTTCGCCTCGTTTCCCAGATACATCTTCTTTTGGTGCGTTCAACCAGCCAAGCAAATTATCTCTTCTCTGTGCATCTGGTTTCTTGATTTGGAAAGTCATCGCTTTATGCTGTTTCTCTTCGACGCACGTCTCATATTGAGCCTTTGCAATTTCATATTGCTGTCTGACATTATTCATATCGATTTCTTTTACAAGATTAGTTTCTTTTGCAAGCCGGTTAATGATTTCATCATTATAGCCTTCTTCGTACACCTGCTGGACCAAGCGAGGAATATCGTCTGGCAAAATCAAACGTTGTTCTAAGAAAGCCCGTGTTTTCATCAGCAGGTACTCGCCATAGACAGCAGTGCTCCCTTCATCAAATGTCAATGCATCTTGAATTCCCATGACATAGCATGTCGCTTCCCGCAAACGGCTTGGCCGCGCCTTTTTCCTGTTATGACGATGCAGCCGACCGATACGCTGCAGGAGCAAATCCATGGGGCATATCTCCGTGAAGAGTACATCAAAATCCACATCAAGTGACTGTTCCATGACCTGCGTGCCAACCACAATGAGTTTATCAGGGCGATGGTCCTCCTGCGGCCCCAGCAGATCGCGGAGCTCCTGCTCTTTCCGGATGCGGTCAAAACTCAAGAAGCAAGAATGCAGCAACCTGACACAATCTTCTCCAAAGTACATTTCCATGCATTGCGCAACCGACTGCGCTTTCTTGACGGTATTGCAGATGATTCCCGCACAGCCGCCCTCAGCCAGCAGCTCACTCAGGGTATCGCCCAGATTGTCTTCGTCAAGCTGCCGAAGATGAACGACCCTCTTCCGTCCAGAAGGTTCTGGCAAATCTTGATAGGTGTTCTCGCCATCGGTATAGCTGATCAATGGATACGGACTAATAACCTCTGTGTCAATACAATCCGCCTTCTTGATGCGCCGATTCTGATAGGCAGCTAATAATTCCTGACGACGATGCGGCGGCAACGTTGCCGATAGAACAATGACAGGAACATCATACGCACCCAGCCAAGATAAGACAAGATCCAGATATCGATTCATGTACGCATCGTAAGCATGGCATTCATCACAAATTACCACTTTATTCACCAATCCCAGATGGCGCAAAGCAAGATGCTTCATCTTGAGGCCGCCCATCAAGACATGGTCGATTGTCCCCACAACAAAATCAGCGAGCAGTCCTTTCTTCCTGCCCTGTGTCCAATCATTGACGACTACATCGGCATGTTTCTCATCTTCCTCATCGTAGAGATGCGAATGTAATTTTATACCGTTATACACCTCATTGAATCCTGATTTGCCATGCGCCAAGAAAATTGACCGACTCACACCCGCATGGAGATGCTCAATCCATTTCTCGATACGCGGGAAAATGCCATCACTCGTCGCTTGTGTCGGCAAAGCAAAATAAATACCACCCAAGCCGAAACGGCGGGCAAATGCTTCTGCTGCCGCTAAAGCAGCTTCTGTCTTTCCCTCTCCCATCGGCGCTTCAATCACCATCAAGCCAGATTGTTTCATCTGTGAAGCCACTTGCAGAGCATGAACCTGTACGGGACGTGGCTGACGTCCAAACCGTTCTTCATATAGCTGTGACCACGGACAATCCGATGCAAATTGTTTGTACTCAGGCAAATGTAAGCCAGACCAAGCTTGCTCTGCGCGCTCTCTAGCCGGTTTCATTTTCATGATGCCGTAATCACGTGGAATCAACGGGAATTGAGTCGCATCACTAGCCAGCCAATCTGCCATAATCAGCAAGCCATTCAAAATGACCTGAACTGGCACAGTCAGTGTTATCCCTGAGATGGACGACAGATCTGCCAAGTGCAGCGCATATTGCACAAGTTCCTCTTGGACCCTTTTCCATGCTCCATCTTTTATACCGGTAATCGACGAATATTCCGGAGCTACTCCAAGATCGTCTTTCGACTCCAAAGGTTTTCCATGATGTGCTCCTACAATGTCGGCCAAACTTCGGTCCACGCCATGACGCTCAAGAATAGCTTCCCCGACTAATGCATGCGGAAACCGCTTTGCCAGTGCCTGATTTTTCACCTCAACCGGTAATCCCTTACCAGTGATTTCATCGACGATGTCACCAAAATTAACGTTTTTTGCCTTTATCACGAATGCAGGTGACGCCTTGCCACAATCATGTGCAGCAGCCAAAAAACGAACAATTTTCCCTGCCAGCATCTCACGTTTTGCCGATGAAAGGGATTCTTGAACAACAATTCCCTGCACGACCAATTCTTTTGTATGTGGAGGCAGCCAATGCATCCACAAAAGATTCATAATCTCTGCCGTATCTGCTAGATGCATCCAGAGCGGCAACCAGCAATGATTGCCATCAAGTGCCAGCTTCCCCCATAATGACCGTGCTGGTGAAGATAATGCCATTTCATCATGCGCCATCATACTCTCCTCCATTTGTACCATATCAGAATCAGAGTATCGAGTCGTAAATCATCCTCGGCTCATCTTACGGTCTTCTCCTCAGACATCTGTTATAGATACATATTCGATAAGAGATATGAAATTCCTTCTAGAAAATTGATGAAATATTAAATTCTACCATAATTTATATTTCCCTAGGATTATCCTCGCAGGTACAGAGCTCACATTCTAGGTATATTGTTAATCTGCTAAAATGCATTCGATATCATCCTGCTTGATTATTTCGGTTTTGATATGCCCATCAAGAGTATCGATATCTGCTTCATAAGAGACTCCTTGCTCGTATATTTCTACAATATAAGCAGTTTCCCCTGTTCTCAGAAGAACTTTATCATATTCCTTAATGAACATATCATCACCTCATCTATCGACATAAATGGTAGGAATCATCCCCGCAGATGCGGGGCTCACAGGTATTTCTAAGCTGCCTATGTGGCAGATAAGGGGGATCATTCCCGCAGGTGCGGGGCTCACCCATCCTTCTGCTCGTACTTGAGGGCGATGTTGGGATCATCCCCGGGTGCGGGGCTCACTTCCCGGCGCGCTCGTCAAAACGCCGCTGGCAGGGATCATCCCCGCGGGTGCGGGGCTCACTCCGGGCTGACCGCCTCAGGCATTGGCGCGCAAGGATCATCCCCGCGGGTGCGGGGCTCACAGCACCGCCATGCCCGACTTCGCTACACGGGTGGGATCATCCCCGCGGGTGCGGGGCTCACTCATCTTTCAGCTCCGATGGATTGAGAATCCTGGGATCATCCCCGCGGGTGCGAGGCTCACAGCAGGATGTACGGAATAAAGCATACAGACTTGGGATCATCCCCCGCGGGTGCGGGGCTCACGAGCCTTACATCACGAATGTAGGGCCTTTTTGGGGATCATCCCCGCGGGTGCGGGGCTCACCCACCGTGTACAAGAAGACACGGGCGGCATGGGGGATCATCCCCGCGGGTGCGGGGCTCACTCGCGCGTCAAGCGACCCACAACGATTGCATGGGGATCATCCCCGCGGGTGCGGGGCTCACTACTTGATGCGGTCGGCCGTCTGGTCAGACTCAGGATCATCCCCGCGGGTGCGGGGCTCACAAACAAGTCGCTATACTATATTTGTCGGTACTAGGATCATCCCCGCGGGTGCGGGGCTCACTTGACGGGCTTTTGAAGGTGGTGAGCTGAGATGGGATCATCCCCGCGGGTGCGGGGCTCACGGAAATACATCATCGTGAAAGCAGAGCATCAGGGGATCATCCCCGCGGGTGCGGGGTTCACTTGTCGGCACTGTACTGCGGGACCATCGGCGAGGGATCATCCCCGCGGGTGCGGGGCTCACTCTTTGCTGTGCTCCCAGTTCGCGATGTCGATGGGATCATCCCCGCGGGTGCGGGGCTCACTCGAGGAGCTGCGAGAGGGCAGGCCGCTGCATGGGATCATCCCCGCGGGTGCGGGGCTCACAAGAGCTAATC
>ERZ791902.1051-NODE-1051-length-14680-cov-4.111453_pt1 | contig 14680 bp, 20 predicted proteins | sample MGYA00510149_ERZ791902 | MGnify/ENA primary metagenome ERZ791902 (study PRJEB30046, sample SAMN00792060) | human gut metagenome | study: EMG produced TPA metagenomics assembly of the A metagenome-wide association study of gut microbiota in type 2...
GCTAATAAGTGCAACATGCGATATACTTATATCATAAGGAACAAACAACAGCAAAATAATAACAAGCTGTTCTATCGGCTAGACGGGAAGAAAGGACATAGAGAAAAAAATAATATGCAAAAATATAACGTAATAACATTGTGTGGAAGTACAAGATTTAAAGATGAATTTATGGCAGTACAGAAAAAACTCACTTTGGAGGGAAATATTGTTATTTCTCTAGGGGTATTTGCACATTCTGGTGACATAATCTCGAATGAAGAAAAAATAATGTTATGTGAAATGCATAAACGCAAGATTGATATGTCTGATGAAATATTTGTTATCAATGTTGACGGATATATCGGTGATAGCACAAGATCTGAAATTGAATATGCAAAGTTGTGTGGAAAGAAAATTCGTTTTATGATAAATAAGTAAACATAACGTTAAAAAGGTCAAGGTTAACTTATAACCCTGACCTTTTTATTTATAACTCCTGTCTAATTACGACATAAAATCTTTCATTCGCAGGAATTTCTTTTAAACATTTAATATCACCAGTTTTGTTGTCTTCCAACGTAACGGTAAACATTGCAGTATTTTCACCAAGACTCGAAATAGTTCCCGGACAAAATGTCTGATTGTTTGCATACGGTGGATAAACATAAGCTAATATTGTGTTAGCCGGTATTGCAGTTGTATTATAGCCAGTTAAAGCAATATCAACACTGTCTCTACCTAATGTATACCCAACAACCTTACACTGTGTAAAAGTAGTTAACGGTAAACACACATTTGTTATGTCAATAACATTTTTGCCACCATTAATTAAATTGCCACACTTATTACACATTTTAACCAATGTATCATATGTTGGGTGCTGATGGTCTGTCCCCCATGTATAACTGGTGCCTCTACCCCAATATAACGATGTTGAATCAATAATAGCGCCATTATCGCAAGCTGAATTGTATATGGCATCCCACACTTTTTTATAATCAAACGCTTTTTGTGTGTAACCATCCCAAAAAATAGGTATGCAATATATTTTAGCATTTTTAAATACCGTTTTTGCATATTTTATTGTATCTTTCACGTTGTCATATAACCGACTGTAAAAATTTGACGAGGAAAAATCACTCTCAAATCTTTCATTCTGACCACCCTCAATTATGATGATATCTACATCATCATTATTGAAAGAATCGTCCGTGCTTGCGGTCTCTAACTGCTGTTTAAAATTTGATGTAGAATTTAATGCGTATCTAGCACCATTAACACCATAACTTTTTTGCGAGGTTAAATAACCTAATTCAACAAGTGTTTCACCAAAATTTTTAGTGTATGTTACGCCTCCACTGTTTGGGTCATGCGTTGTATAACTGTCACCAATTATTAGCCCTAAAATTTCCTTGTCTTTTATGATTTCGCTGTTGATTTTTGAAACTTGAGTTTCTAAATTATTTATAGCTTCATCATTTTTAATGATGTAATTATTTAAAGTCTCATCATTTTTAGCGATATAATTATTTAGATCATTTTTTACTTTTTCTGTTTCTTGTCGGTAGATTTCAACCTGTGCGTTGTAATTACCGGTATTCGCCCAATAATCTTGATTTTCGTTAGGTGCACCGATTTCTGGTGGAACAGGTTTTTTACTCGTGAAGCTATTACCCAAATAAGTAACTACTGTTAGTGGTTCGTAACTTAAGCCGTTTACCCATTCAGTACTCCCACTTTCACCATTAAAAAATTTTGGTACATATCTTGCCCCAACATATTGTCTTACAGCCATTTTATTTACCTCTCTTTCTTAATACGACAGAACAAGTCTTCCGTATTCTTGCCCGTCAATCTGTATATCTTTACCGGTTGTGTTAAAGTTAATATCTTCCCATGTGTCTGGAATAAAATACAAAATATATCCACTGTCTGAAATTTCAAGAAAAATCATAGTGGCGATATATTTTTTTATAATACTTTCTGCATAACTTGTATCAAAGTTTGCAATCCATTCTTGTACAACTTTTAATTCAGCTTTTAAGCTTTCAACTTCTTCTGTTATTTCTTTTTCGTTGTCAATTATATTGTTGATATAATTTACAACTTTACACAAAATTTCGTAGTAGCTTAACGAATCATCATACACCAATGGCAAAACTTTTTGACACCAGAATCTAAAGTGCTTAAAATTTCCATCCATTTTTTTCACCTCTTTCTCACCACAACTGAAAGAATAAATCGTTACATTCTTCGATTACCATCATATCAATGTTTAAAAATGTATCGCGAAAATCAGACAAAACCTTGCTATAACTTTCGCCACTGTTTTTTCCTCTTACACTGTCAATATATTCGTCTGTTGTACTTATTCTTTCTGTTTCGTTGTCTGTTTTCTTTTCTGTCGTCTCACTTGTTCCGGTATTTGTAGTACTACCATAGGAATTACCGGTATCATGCGTTGCACTTGTTAAATAACTGTCATCCATGATATTTTGTACACTACCTTGTGGTGTATCAAGTGTTTTATTCCAGTTATCAGAATTAAGTGATGTGTTCGTTGCATTTGTACTGTTACCGGAATAAGTGTTATCACTTGTAAAGTCACGACCTTTATTGTTTGACCCTTTACCCGAATGCGTGGTTGTAACATCAACATTATACAAAGGATTAAACTCAATTAATTCTGATTTGTACAACTGATTGTAGTATGGCATAATTTCGTTCATTTTCACGTTAAGCCACAATTTCCACAATGCTACAGTTTCACACCCTATTTCCCTTGTATAAAAATGTTTTATAATCTTTTTACACAAAACATTTTTATAATTTTCGTCAAAAATTGGGAAACTAAAGTCAAATATTTTAGGTAATGCCTTTTGTATAATGTCATCAACGTTTGAATACCCTTGACTTTCACTAAGTCCAGCATATTGCTCACAAATAAAACGTACCTCTGTTGTATATTTACTCGTCTTCGTCACCCCCAATTACATCGAAAGTATTCCTTAACCGTACATCAATATCAAGTCCGAACATTTCATTGATTTGCTTACAAGCTTGTTTACGCATATACAATCTACTGTTGCCACTTGCAATAGTTCCACCCTGACTTCTTAGCACCTCATCAGTAATGACACGCTCCTTTTTATTTATTGTCATGTTTGGAATACCTAAATAAGTGAGTGCTTCGTTCCAGTATTGTGTTTTAAGATTATAAATCTTGTCACACACATAAGGAGCGTCAGTTTTCAGCACTTGAAAATTTTGAGTATTTAAGTCATCGTCGCCAAAGATAAAAGGCTGATTTCCGTCATACTGCATATATAAGTTTTTCATAGTTAGTCGTTTCTTTTCACTAGATTTAATCAATACAGGCGTTTTCTGGGCGTTTGCGTTAACATCAATAACACGGTCAAGGTTGTATAGGCGTTTTGCAAATAATTCTACGTCTCTTACACAAGATGTATGTAACATATTATTAAATATAATTACACTGTCTTTTTCTGTGAGTTTTTTGTTATATCCGTTTGCCGAATAAGCAGTACGCTGTATCGGGATACGATACACATTAAGTCTACCGGCAATCATTGTTTGTAAGCACAAATGACCTAGAATTGAATCTTCAAAGAAAATACACATACCGTCCGAAAATAGTGTCAATTCCAGAAAACGTTCATCAACGCTAATTGGTAAATTAATCCATTCATACATTGATATAGCCATTTCTTTTATCCTGTCATAATACATATTCCACGTATATGTATTTAATTCTAATGATTCATTAAATTGCGTTTTTTTCTTTCTCATTCTTATCACCCCCTATCTGACACAATAGAATTATCAAGCGTATAATTTCCAACATCTGGCGTGTGCCATAAAGTAATTCCAGAATTAAATGCATTCGCAATTTGTATAAGTGCTTCGTTAGGTATTGACCCCTTAATATATGCGTTTTCTGTTTGCACATAATTAAAAGACATTCTACTCTTAGTTTCTGGAATTTTATACCTCAATACCTTATAGCCAAAACGTGTAAAATAATCGTCAACAACTCTTGCCATTTCTGCACGTATACCCATTGTATAAAATGAATAACCCATTTGATTGTTTTGCACATCAAGATAAGGACTTGTATAATTTCCTTTTGGCGTTTCCGACTGTACAAATGATGAGGCAATCTCACTCACCCTCTCTGCAATGGGTTGTGGATTTAAACTTAATACGCTTGCAATCGTAGCGGATATATTTTTGCTACTCATATTACTAGCTACTGCATCCTCCGACCACGAACATTGTGGAAAGTTACCGATATATAACGAACCACTTCTATTTCCGGATTTTTGATAATTTTGCGGTTGTAAACAACATTCACAAGCGTTTACATAATTATCAAGTAGTAAAAAATTTACACCTGTACCATCGTTTGTATCTTCCCACCTAAACTCTGATACTCCGCCTTGATTGTTTTCTACACGCAAAAACGTGTATGGATATGTTAACAACTTGTTGTTAACAGGCGTATAGGCATCAGATTTGTTCCCAACGCCTAAACTACTAGGCCTTGTTCCTGTTTCCTCTTCTGTGATTGGATTTGAAAAATAGTTCAAAAATTCGCTAGGAATTGTATACACGTTTGAGACAATTAATCCATTACTAATCAAGTTAGTAATAATATCATTTATATTGTCTGCATCAAGGTCAGATAAATACATTGTACCCCCCGTATACAATTTTCGAATAACTTTTCCGTCTACTGTACCAGGACTTTTAGAACTTGTATTAGGTATTGCTACTATGATACATTTCCAATCAGTAAAATAGTGCGTCATGGTTTTCATTACTACATTTTCGCCAAAAGCAATATCCTCTGGTATTGTATGCGCTCCGATTGTATCATCTACAACGTGCTCCCGTACAGTATAACAATTACCTAAAGCAAAATCAAATAAAAACGTCTGCATCCAGTCAACATCAATAGAAACCGCTGACACCTCGTTATTGATGTACTCAACATTTGTAATAAATCCATAAAACCATTTGTCACCAAAACCTACGTTTTTAAAAGCGCAATAATTTGCATTGTACAAATTATCAGCAACAATCGGAAGTCTAACAACATTTTCTTTTCTTATGTAACTAAAATTAGAAAATGTGTAGGCTGTTTTTGCGTTAAAATACGCCTGTTGCTGTACCTCACTATTAAAAAGAATAGTGTGTTTGTGGTCATTACCAAACGGAACATCTGTTATTACTTTAAATATTGACTGTGGTGCAATATACATTTTATCAACTCCTTATTGTTTCACGTGAAACATTAACGTTCAAATGTTTCACGTGAATCATTTTATTATGCTACTGTTATAGTACAAGTGTCACTCTTTGTATTGTCATAAACAGATGTAGCTGTAACCACCACTTCGCCTGTGGCAGATTCACCCAATTTTACAAGTCCACTATCTGATACAGTAGCATCACCGGATGTTACAGTCCATGTTACTCCCTTAGGAGCAAAATCGGTCGTCTGTACTACAGCACTTAACTGTACGATTCCATTTGCGTTAGCATTAGCGGTTTTGGGTGATACAGTGACAGAAGTAACTGTAGGTGTACCGCTAACAAATAGAGCGTTATTAGCAAAAGGAGATACGGAAAATGTTTTCCAGACATGATAAAAATAATTCCAATACAGACCTTGTCCGTTGTAATTTTCTGTAAAACTCTGAAAATTGTCAAAAATCATGAACCAATTTTCGTCCACCAAAATAGCGGGGATTGCGCTTAGTGCCATCAAGTCATCTTCGTCAATCTTGATATAATTAGGGTCATCCTTAAACAACTCATTTAATCTGGCAATATCAAGATCACCGAAAGAATCAACAAGCACCTTGTGACCTATAAATTCTGCCTTGTCCATATTAAATGCAGATGCTAGCACCTCAACGTCCATAGTCGCATCAAAATCAGCGTTAACGATCAAATACTGTTCATTTTTATCTGACTTTGTTGCAACTCCGGCAACGTTATACTTTGTTTTTAAAAATGTAAACGTGTTACTAATGCTCTTAATTGCCGTCACGATCTGTTTTGCATTAGAAGCCTGCACGGTCGGAATTGTCACAACATTCATTCTACCATCAAGAATATGTCTTGCTAACAGATATTTCATAGTCAGAAATTCATCGTAGTTAGCACCGGTATACATTGCATCTACGATTTTAGCAATCAAATCTGTGATGCCCTCAACACTCAAAAAAGCCTGCCTTAACTGGTCGTTGCTAACAGTACTCTTATAGAATTTCTGGTAGTTCATGATATGGAAAGCTGACCTAACGTCTGGGATTTCACGCTTAAATACTTCACTTTCTGCAACGACGGGATCGAACTGAAATGGCTTTGCGATGTTTACGAAAATTTCTTCGATAGTTTCACCATATTCCAAAAATCCTTTTTTAAATCTTTCCCACGGGTTAGAATACATCTTGCTTGTAATAAGCACCCTTCCGATTCTGTTTACCAGTGCGCTGAGAAATTCATTCTGTAATGCCGGATAGTCCATAATAATACTACCGATTGCCCTAATGCTTTCAGCGTCCGGCGTGGCTTTGGGGACGTAATCTTTGTAATTCTGTGATGCATTGTTTCGAATAACATTTAATACATCAATGGATGTATTTGTTAATACTTTTACTTTTGGTCTTGTTGCCATGTTTTATTCCTCTCTTTCCTCAAATAATTCGTCAAATGTAGACGGCTCGCTTTCGACTTTCAAATCTTCACGATTTTCATCTACAATATCCTCTTTTCCCTCAAAAAATCTCCTACGATAACGTTCACGCCATTCAGCATCAAGGTCGTTGTATTTTCTCTCCCAGTCATCGCTGTTTCTATCAGTTTCAAGACTGTTATACGTGTCAGTCATGTCCTCAATAAATTTCAACGATTCGTCATCAGTATTTTCACCAACCCGTTTATTGATAGCTTCAAAAAATTCATCTCTGGTTAATATCATGTTTTACACCTCCTTTAATAATTTGTTAACGATAGACTGTATTTCTTTATAATCATAACCGGCAAGGGTTAACGCTTCTTTTCTTGCTTGTCCGTTGCCCCACTTGCCGGTTAAGACTTGCCTTGCTACCGTTTCTAACTCATTTGTCTCTCTCAAAAAAAGAGTTAATTCTTCGTTTCTGCGCTTAACTAGTCCATTTAGTTTCACACCTCCTGACTTACAATATAACGGTAATGCGTTTGCTATTTGTGATATAGTCCGCTTGCCATTGTTTGTAAGTTGTTTAATATTGCCAACATTAAAAGCAAAAGACACAAGAGCATCATATTGACATTGATTAAAGCTATACAAGGGGTTATAAATATTTACCGCATTTTCGGCTTTTTTAATGTCGTTATGCAATAGACTTTCAGCCGTCTCTTTAGTGATTATCATACCTTTGGTTATGTTCTTGCCATAATGACCGTAACCTATTGTATAATATTTTTCAGTGGATACAGCTTTATAAGCTATTAATCTTAACCCCTCGTATTTTTTTATCAATTCATACGCTTTATTACTACTCCTCAATGTCTTTACCCTCACTTATAATGTCGCTTAATTTCTGTAGTGCTAGTGTGTTTTTGTTTAACGCTTCTGTAAATTCTTTTGTTTCCGCTTTGTGCATTTCGGACAACTTGTAAATGTACCAAAGTAAAATAAGACATATTGCGATAGGAAAGCCGACTGTACTAATTGCTGTTGTGATACCTGTAAGTGTTTCCATATTTTTCACCTCCTTTATAATATTATACCATAACTACTTGCAAAATGTCAATATCTATGATATAATTTAATAAAGAATTAAAGGAGGTAACAACAATGTCATATTATGATGGCACTAAACTTTTGAGTTTAAAGGATATTAATGGCAACATACCAGAAATTTATATATGTACGTCTAATCGTTCAGCAGGAAAGACTACCTATTTTAATAGACTTTGTGTTAACCGTTTTTTGAAAAACGCTGAAAAATTTGCGCTTATTTACCGATATAACTATGAACTAGACGACATTGTTGATAAATTTTTTAAGGACATTCAAAGTTTGTTCTTTTTGAATCATAACATGACAGCCAAAAAGAGAGCAAAGGGAATTTATCAAGAATTGTTTATTGATGACATCCCTTGCGGTTATGCTATTTCCTTAAATAGTGCTGATTCTCTAAAAAAATATTCACATTTATTTAGCGACGTATCACGCATGATTTTTGATGAATTTCAGTCGGAAACAAATCACTATTGCACAGAAGAATTAAGAAAATTTCAGAGCGTTCATAAATCAATAGCAAGGGGACAAGGAAAAATGGTTAGACGTGTGCCCGTATATATGTTAAGCAATCCCGTCACTATTCTAAATCCTTATTACGTGGCTTTTGGTATATCAACACGATTAAGAGAGGACACTGTATTTTTGCGTGGCGATGGATTTGTGTGTGAACAAGGTTTTAACCAAGACGCACATGACGCACAAATTGATAGTGGCTTTAACAGAGCTTTTTCGTCCGACAGGTATCAGTCATATTCCAACGAGGGTATTTATCTAAATGATAGTAAATCCTTTCTTGACAAACCCATTGGAAAAAGTCGCTATCTGTGCACCTTGAAATACAAGGGAAAAGAATATGCTGTTCGTGAATATGCAGAACATGGAATCATTTATGCAGACGATAGAGTTGATAGCACTTTTCCTTTCCGCTTAGTTGTTACAGTTAATGACCACGATATAAACTATGTAATGCTAAAAAGAAATGATGTTTTTATATCCTCTCTACGTTATTTTTTCGAAAAAGGATGTTTTCGTTTTAAAGATTTAGAATGTAAAGACGCTATTCTCACTGTTTTATCTTATTAATGTTTCACGTGAAACATTTTTTGGTATCTGCACTGGTTTTAATGTCTGGGTAGTGTGGACAGCACGGGTGAAAGAAACCGCCACATATAACTTGTCGATGGTGCGAATCGCTTTCATTATACCAGTGTTATAGATATATTAAAGAGACTGATCTTATATCAGTCTCTTTTTGTTATCTCATTTCATAGTTTGTTTCTGTTAATAGTACTCCACCTAAAATTCTTTTTGGTAATAATTTCCCTGGTACTATAAGACCCTCTTTGAAATCCTCTAAATTTCTTAATATTTTTTCATCACCCTTATATAAAAATTTTTGTTCTTCTTCGTTGTATTCTTCTTTATTTTTCTGAGTCCCTGTTAAACTTTCGTTTAAAAGGTTTTTACATTTTTGTGGCATACCAGCACACTTAATATTATAATATGGTTCTACCGCTTCACCGTCCTCGTGTGTTACGTGCTCAATGTATGTCTTTTGCCTTGCAAATATAGCACTATCCCAGTAGCTTTCTAATTTCCAACAATTAAAGTCAGACTTGTGTATTTTTAAACCAACGACTTCATCAGGAAATAAATCGCAGTGAATAGAATCAGTATCAGCGTAAATAAAGCCACGTTCATTTTCGCCGTGATAATTCATTTGTGCGTGACGTATGGTAAAGTTGCGTGCGTAACTGGTTATTGCTGACCCTATCGCAATGTATCCCGCTTTTTTGTCGTGTTCTTCTACGTTATAAAGGCCTACTACATTATCGTCTTTCAAGTATGCGTATTTAAAAGACGAATCATCAGACGATGCTAATTTCCCGTATAAGTTGTTTAAAAACAATTTTGCAAGTGTTCTTTTTGCACCTTTACTTTCCATTTTAATTTGCTTGTATTTGTCTAAGTATTCATCAAATATTCCAACTTGTGCATAAAAATAACACCCGTCTATAATTTCAAAATCTACAAGTTCGTAGTGCTCTTTTATTAATTCATAATCTGTCATAGTTAGTACAAGTTCTTGTTTAGTGTCTATTGTGTTACCATACTTATCCTTATAATATTGACAGTACATTCCTAACTTATTATCAAAGTAATCGGATGTTACTAATGATTCCGTTCCTTTGTATATGTATTTTCCCTTTATTTGTATAAATGGTAGGTACCCCTTTTTTAAGTAAAAACGTGTTTTTATTCTAATAAAGTAATATTTATTAGGTTTTAGTGCTTCTTCTGGTATATAGTTTCCACACCAAAATTTAGGAACACCTATCGGATAACGATTTCCACTGCTAGAATGCATTTCAGAAGGATAAAGGGAGTTAACGTCCGCTGTTAATCCATTAGAAAAAACCTTGTTTTCTTTTCCTTTTACAAGGTAGCACCATCCACCACGATAACTTTTTCTTATCCATTTATCTACCGTATCATAAGTGTGCACATCCTTATTCAATTCGATAAGTGTTAAGTCTGGAAACCAATTTTTAAAATCCTGTGTCAATATTGTTTTTTTAAACTCTGAAAGGCAACACGATCCTATTGTTAATTTTTTATGACCAGCTTCAAACATGATTTCTAGCGCTTCTTTTACAACTAAAGCATCATTCTTAATGTACTCTTTTTCCTGTTGCGTAATTTCACACCCCGAATAACGATAGCCAATATATTCCATGTCAAGTTTTTTATGTTTTGTGTTAAAAGATTCCCCAATTTCTTTTACGCTAAATGGTAACAGTTTCAACGAATCACGTAGTTCTATTATATGATCATTTACCTTTATAGTTATAGAATACCACTGCCCTATATCCGATATTACATACTTAAAAGTATTATTTTTCATGTCTTTTATGTCGTCAAAAACCATTGATGTTTTTTCATTGTTTAAGTATTTTACCGCTTGTTCTAATCGTAAATCTTTTAACAAAAAAGACAACCAAAAATTGCCATCAAATTTTAGATTGTGATAATAAGCGCATATGTTACAATTTAAGTCTTTAAAATAATTAAAAGTGTCGGATATGCTATGAAAGATAACAACATCCTCTGTAAACAACTCAACGCAAGCAGATGCCCAAACCTCAGTATTTACTTGACCTTTATAAACTGTTGTCTCAAAGTCACACGAGAAAAATTTAAAATTAATATTTCTCACGATATTCACCCCTTAAGGTTCGTAAAATTCTTGTTCACCAGATATGCTTTCTGCTTCAATTTGCGAAAGGGGACGACCCATATTTAATAGGTTAGCAAGTTCTATAAAATGATTCTGTATTCTTTTTTCGTCGCCACTATCTTCATATATTTCATCCAGTAGTTCGGCTATATCATTTTCTTTTTCCAGTAAATAGTTATAATACAAGTCTAAGCTGCCAATATAGTCATAATAACTAACATTGTCGTCAAATAATTTTAATAGCCCTTGTTTTCTACTTTCTATTTCAATAGGTCTTGTTCCCTCTTTTCTAGTTAGATTTATTATTTGATTTCTGATATGCTCTATTACATCAAAGGTTGCTATTGGCAAACCGTCCTCTGTTTCGTAAAAAGCGGACGTTTCTTTTTTCTGCTTTTGTTTTGCTAGTTTAACAAGTTCCCTATTTGCTTTTACTACACTTTTTCTATAACTAGATGATTCCTTTGTTATAATTTCACCTGTTGTAAAATCAATTAATTCTGACTTAGTTCTTATCGTTTTAGGTGTAATCTTTTTTAAACGATTTATTGATGCTTTTGTAATGCGTTTTGGTATATCTGGTAACATATTTTCAGGCACTATATAACCGCTTTTCTTTTGCTGTGATATTGCACGCTGAATACGCTTTCTTTCTTTATTATATTCTTGTCTTAAGGTCATATTTATTATACCCTCCTTAATCAAAAAAACGGTAGGAGATATTTTTCTCCCACCGTTTCAAATTAGTTTTTAAACAATGGTACACTTAATGAAAGAGCCATTATAATTTTTTGACTTTACCTTGTAACATTTTATTTCGAAATCAGTTTCGCCAGAATCGGCCATAGCTTCTGTAATCTGAATAAACGACTCAATGAAAGCTGTAGACCCTGTGGAATACATATTGCCGTCTGTGTCAATAACAATAAATTTGCTGTAGTCTGTGTTATCTGCATGCTCGTTGTGAATATCAAGCGCAACATAATCCACGGGCTTAATTAACAGATAACCTCCGTTCTCATCAATCAGAGTGTCAATGGAAAGACAATTCTGGACATCTGTGAATTTAAGTTTTTCTCGTGCCGTAAGTTCTCTGGATGCATCTGTAATAGTTACGTTATAGTCTTTTCTCATTTTTATTTACCTCTCTTCTTGTTATTCTTCTATAGATTCTTGTTCTGCGGTGTCAATGAAATGACGTTTTTCGTCGAGTTCCCGTGCGTACTTCATGAATAATTCTTCGGACATGCCAAAAATTTTTTCTCGCTGTTCTGCACTCTGAATCTGAACAATTTTTCTTGAATCGTTGTCATAAAATTCGTGCGCTTTTGCTTCTAACTTCTTGTCAGAAACAGAAAACGAGCCTGGGATAATGATTGTGTCGTTGTACGGTTCTACCTTCTTTAAGTCGATACATAGTGCAGTTACTTTGGTGCTGATAATGGTACGTGTTACTTTTTTCGCCATAATTTTTTCCTCCTTGATTGTGGCTTGTTTTTTGGTTTTTTTTTTTGTAATATGTTATTCACCATTTAGGTGTTATAACCATTTGTAAAAGTGATAGAAATAATACGTTTGGAGTTGATTACAGGCAAATTTTCACAAATTACCTCCATTGTAACATCTAACTCGTCAGAATATAATTTTGTTTCAGATAACTGACGTATTCCGACGGTGCTCATAAATTGTTCATATAGAGTATTTAACAATGTAATCACCTCGTTTCTATTATTTAACTCTATAATGATATTATAACAGTAGTGTATGAAATTAAAATGAACAAATTATGAACAAATTGTGAACATTATTCAAGGTAATAAAATTTACCGTCTTCTATGATGATTTCAAACCCATGTGTAATTGCATCATCAAATATTAAAAGCATATCACCGACACAAAAAGAATTTATAATATTGATTAATGACTTGTTTTTTTCATTGTACTCTTTCATTTATAACCGCTCCTCTATTTTATTTTCTACGTCGTAGCCAAGTGCAAATGAAATACCTAAAATTACACCCATTACTTTAGCCGAATTAATCTTAAAATAATCGAGGGTACATTTTCCATTGTCTAATTCTGTTATTAACTTTTTATGCGTTTTAATAAGTTCATCTATTTTTAATTCGCATAATTCCCTTTGTAACATCATTACTTTTACCATCCTTAATTATCTTTATAAAAATGTTTTGCATTTCCAAACTTGTTATATTTAAAACAAGGATAAAACCAATAATGTGTAGTTTCACCATAATTTCGTATTTCCTTAATTATTTCATCCCTTTCTTTTGCTGAATAAGCAAAACGAAAATGTTTAATACCACTTGCATTTTCAAAACCTATTTGATATCTCATGTTTCCTCTCTTTCTTTTTCAATAATCGACACACCTAAACAATTTAATTTAATATAACTATAAATTCTATTTAAATGTGAATTTACTATATAGAATGTTTTGTTATCGTCGACATATAGTCTTGAATAAGTACTATCTTTAGACGTACTCTCTACTAAATAACATTTACTTAATATGTAGTCAATATTAGCTTGAAATACTAAATGCGGTTGTATTTGTTTTTGAATAATTATACCATTTGCTGTCATGTATTTTTTCTCCTTTCTTTCCCCGTCTAGCCGATAGGTCAGCTTGTTATTATAAACTTTCTTTTTTCAAGCGTTCCCAAATAACGAATTGTGGGTCTTTTTTCATTGAAATTAGCCCTTAGCCATTCTTTTATAACCACTCCTTCATTTTATTTTTCTACATTACCCCCATTGTTCTGCCATTGCTTTAGCAATGCCTGGGAAAGTCTTGCTGCGTTGCTTTCCACGCTCTCCTTTTTTAGTACTAACCAAATAGGAAGAATCAAAAGTTACTTGTCTACCGTCTTTACACGTATATTGCACAAGTGTAGGTTCAACTACATTTGTTGGTACTAATTGTGGCAGATTCTTAATCCAAAGACAAGTAGTTTTCCTGTGAGGATCACCAAAAAAATACGGTTGTATAATTTGATCCGGTTTTCTAGGTAGACCGTATTCTTTCGCAAGATCTGGGAAATATTCTCGTACATATTCCCCACTTATAATTCCCACTGGGTTTTCTACCGCTATTTTAGCACACTTTGCTGAGAGAAACGTCGCAAAAAATTTAATTGATGCCCGTTGTCTGCCGTCCGCTCTCTTTTTTTCAAAATGCCTAGCACCGCTAACAGCAAGATCAGTACAAGGAGGAAATGCGATAATCATATCCCAGTGACCACTTACGCTGTGTGCTTGTCCGTCCATTGTTTTAAAGGTACAAACGCCGTTAAGCAGTGGTAATACATCACCCTTTATATGCCATTCTGGGTGCCCTCCGCTACAATCTAATAAGTCGCATGAATACGCATTGTGACCTTTTTTTCTTAACTCTTTACATACTGCCTGGCTCTCTTCACAAGCTACTAATACATTCATATTGTTTAACTCTCCTTTACTTCATTTAGTTGTGAACTTGTTCCTTATGATACAAGTATAGCACTGGTTGCACTTATTAGCAAGTCACGATTTTAACATCTTTATGTTAAATTCTTGATTCTTTTTATCCTATTACTATTTACGGGCCTATGAGTTGCACCAGTTGATCACATATTACTC
>ERZ791902.1052-NODE-1052-length-14677-cov-115.681781_pt1 | contig 14677 bp, 14 predicted proteins | sample MGYA00510149_ERZ791902 | MGnify/ENA primary metagenome ERZ791902 (study PRJEB30046, sample SAMN00792060) | human gut metagenome | study: EMG produced TPA metagenomics assembly of the A metagenome-wide association study of gut microbiota in type 2...
ATAATTGACTACGCAACATATGAATTATTATGTTGTGCACAACATAATAACTCAATAACGACATAACAGCGTAGACGTATATGATAAAATAACAAGTCAGGAAAATATCCTTCATTGCCAACTACGAGTTCAGGTTGTCTTCCTACGAAAGTAAAGCCATTTCCGAGTTCAAGCAGAAAACGAGTTATATCTGTTGCAATTGCATTTTCCAAGTCACGCTCATTATAGCCCCTTTCCAATGTGAGGAAATCAAGGCGATAAGGGTCTTTTAGAACATTCATTGCAAGTTGACTTTGTCGTGCTGACAATTGGGTCGAAAAGTTTGTTATGACATGACCATACTTGCTGAAATCATCAGCCTCGATAACGTCTTCCAATTCACGTTTGCTGAGTCCCTCATCGATAATGCGTTTAATATAATAGAATGCTTCGTTGATAGATTTGCACTTAGATGTGATGACCAAATGATGTTTCCACGGCACGATTCCGAATATAGGCAGCATGCCATTGTTTTCTAAGATATCAGATATTTTATCGTTCGATATGATTTCTGCACCTAATTGGTGCAATTTTATAGGGTTCTGATTTTCAGCCTCTTGTAATTTTGCACCTAATTGGTGCAAAATTTGTTTATGCTCATCATCTGTCATATAAAACTCATACCATTCCTTCATGTAATAAAGGTTTCGCACAGAGAATCCACGAACATCAGGGAAGGCAGCTTTAAAGTCAAGACAGAGTTGGCTTACTACTCCAGAACCCCATCTCGATACGGCTTTCTTTTGCACGATGTCACGTCCCAATAGCCAATTGAACTCTAATGCTCCATAATTGGCTTGTAAAGCCACACGGTTACGAATGTTCTGATAGCGATTCTTAATCTCTTTCAGCCATTCGATATAGTCATTGTCTCCATGAAAATTCTTGGAGGTGACGAAATATGGTTTGTTATTATCTGTCATATTATTGATTTGCTCTAATTAATATTATCTTACAGAATAGATTATAACCACTCCCAATATAATAGCATAGGTATTGCCAGTAGCAATCTCCCTGATGGTAAGACCATCCTCGTCATGTGGTATCAGCTCCCATCTGTATCCACCTTGCATCTTACCTGGAAACAAAGGCTTGAATATCTCCTCATCAATCTTGGTTGTCACGAGACTATAGAACTGGTTATGCCATACGTTGGGGTCAGAATACTTCTTTGAAGCACGACTTCCTAACTGCATTGAGGGAGCCGTGAATATATCTAACTGAGGATTCGGATCTGTCTTTTTAAACATAGTCATTCTTTTAATTGATGGTGTAAAGATACGAAAAATATTCCAGATAACAGCATAAAGCAGAGATTATTTTCGTGAAATATAAACATTTTAAACAGGCCTTACTTTTTAAAGTGGGCTCAGTTATCTTATATAATATAAGGCAATGTCAACATACAACTGTATGCTTAGAAACTTAAATTTCAAGGTTTTCAAGATGCATTTCAATATTGTTAACCAAAAATAAGCTAATTTGCAAAAAGATAATTATTTTTCAACAACAAAGGGGTACTTTTACAAAAGCATTTCGAAATTTTGCACTTACTTGTTGAATTCGCGATAATGGTTGGAGCATACCAATAGTTAAAGAAAAGAGTAATCCTGACCGGATTGAAACTTGCATTAAGCTGGAAAAAACATAAAAGACACTACGGAAACTTCTGCTGATACTACGAAAACTCCTGCTGATACTACGGAAACTCCTGCTGATACTACGGAAACTCCTACCGATACTACGGAAACTCCTACCGATACTACGGAAAACATTCTTAGAAGTTGCGTCAAATGGTTCTACAATATCTCAGCAATGCAGGAGATGAAGGTGCCAAGCGAGATAGTATATACGAATATCTGAAGGATGTTCTTCCGCAAAACAAGACGGAAGAACAAAGACTTCGTATGCTCGGAGATTTACTAAAAGCCATGAAAATGGAAAAACTGATAAAAACCGATGGACGGAATTGGTTTCTTCTGTGAAAAACCGTCGAAATTCGACGAAAATCACATACTTCCGTCGAAAATTCGTCGAAATAGTTTCATTTTCGTCGTAATTAACAGAATTCATAGCGAAAACAACCAATTATAGCGAACACTGTCAAAAAGCAGACCGATTTAGTTGAACTTAAAATGCAAAAGATATATTATTAGAAAACAAGATAAGGTCTCTTAGAGACGAAAAAGGAATATTGCAACGCCAAGTGGCTGCATATTTAGAAATAGCCTTTTTTCTCAATACAAAAAAAGCACACAACCGAATCGTTTCCTTTTCAGTTGTGTGCTTTAATTATATATTAACTTAACAACTCTCTTTTGAGAGAGAGGAGCATCTATGAGAGGCTCCTCATCGGCAGGAGATATTACTTAACTTCCTCGAAGTCAGCGTCCTGAACATCCTGAGCGCCATTATTAGCACCCTGTGACTGCTGACCGCCCTGAGCACCCTGTGCACCAGGACCAGCCTGCTGACCACCCTGATACATCTGCTGAGAAGCAGCCTGCATTACGGTGTTCAAGTTGTTGATAGCTGAATCGATAGCTGCAACATCACCAGCCTTGTGAGCATCCTTCAACTGCTGCAATGCCTGCTCGATACCTGGCTTCTTGTCTGCAGGAATCTTATCACCGTTATCCTTCAGGAAGTTCTCGGTGGTGAAGATCATGCTGTCTGCCTGGTTCATCTTGTCAATCTTCTCGCGCTCAGCCTTATCAGCAGCAGCGTTCTGCTCTGCCTCAGCCTTCATGCGGTTGATCTCGTCCTCGCTCAAGCCAGATGAAGCCTCGATGCGGATGCTCTGCTCCTTACCGGTAGCCTTATCCTTAGCTGATACGTTCAAGATACCGTTGGCATCGATATCGAAGGTAACCTCAATCTGAGGAACACCACGACGAGCTGGAGCAATACCTGTCAGGTTGAACTGACCGATACTCTTGTTCTGAGCTGCCATTGGACGCTCACCCTGCAATACGTGGATGGTAACCTCTGTCTGGTTATCAGCTGCTGTAGAGAATACCTCGCTCTTCTTGCAAGGGATAGTTGTATTGGCATCGATGAGCTTAGTCATCACACCACCCATAGTCTCGATACCGAGAGTCAATGGAGTAACGTCGAGCAATACGATGTCACCAACACCCTCTTCCTTGTTCAGGATGGCACCCTGGATAGCTGCACCTACTGCTACTACCTCATCTGGGTTAACACCCTTAGAAGGCTCCTTGCCGAAGTAGTTCTTAACGAGTGTCTGAACGGCTGGGATACGGCTTGAACCACCAACCAGGATAACCTCGTCGATATCTGATGTAGAGAGCTTAGCGTCACGAACGGCATTCTGGCAAGGTACCAAGCAAGCCTGAATCAGGTTGTGAGCCAACTGCTCGAACTGTGCACGGGTCAAAGTCTTAACCAAGTGCTTTGGCATACCGTCAACGGCTGTGATGTATGGCAAGTTGATTTCGGTAGATGTAGAGCTTGACAACTCAATCTTAGCCTTCTCAGCTGCTTCCTTCAAACGCTGCATAGCCATAGGGTCCTTGCGGAGATCTACGCCTTCCTCAGCCTTGAAGCCATCAGCCAACCAGTTGATGATTACCTGGTCGAAGTCATCACCACCCAGGTGAGTATCACCATTGGTAGAAAGTACCTCGAATACGCCGCCACCGAACTCCAGAATAGAGATATCGAATGTACCACCACCCAAGTCGAATACGGCAATCTTCATATCCTTGTTAGCCTTGTCAACACCGTAAGCCAAAGCTGCGGCTGTAGGCTCATTTACGATACGCTGAACGTTCAAACCTGCAATCTGACCAGCCTCTTTTGTAGCCTGACGCTGTGAGTCAGAGAAGTAAGCAGGAACAGTGATGACAGCATCTGTAACCTCCTGTCCGAGATAATCCTCTGCAGTCTTCTTCATCTTCTGGAGAACCATTGCAGAAATCTCCTGTGGAGTATATTTGCGACCCTCGATTTCAACACGTGGATAACCACCCTCGTTTACTACTGTGTAAGGCATTGCCTCAGCCTCTTTCTGGCTCTGAGCGTATGTCTCACCCATGAAACGCTTGATAGAATATACTGTGTTCTTAGGGTTTGTGATGGCCTGACGCTTAGCAGGATCACCTACCTTGCGGTCACCATCCTTAACGAAACCTACTACTGATGGAGTAGTACGCTTACCTTCACTATTAGCGATTACAACTGGTTCGCTACCTTCGAAAACGGCAACACAACTGTTTGTGGTACCCAAGTCAATTCCAATTACTTTTCCCATGATTATATCTTTTTTTATTTTTATCTAATTAATAATGTTTATCATGTGAACGCTGTTTCCGGAAAGTCTGCCGAAGATATGCATCTATCAGGAACTCTCCCCAACGGTCACGCAAACATAGTTAACAAAGCGTGTGCCAAGGAAAAGACAGAAGGGGCACAACTGACAAAAGAGCGAGAAATGTCAGAAAAGAGCATAAAAGAAATGACAAGATGGCAGATTTCGTATGCCATAAGCGCATTTTTCCAGATAATTACTTGGCATTATCAAGGATTATCTGTAATTTTGCAGAGAATTATTCATAAGATTATTATAACATCAGTTTTTTAATGGGAAGAAACAAATACTCCGCAGGAGAAATCAAGGAAATCGGCAAATTGCTCCGATTGAAAAACGCTGGTAACAGACTCCAGCAGAAGCAGATTCGCCATGACCTTCGAGTAGATTACGAATTTAATATATCCGACTTCAACGAACCGGGCAAGGCTTTCGGCGAAGAGGAACTTCAGGCTGCCATCAAACGTGGCGCCATCCAGATTCTTGATGATGCTACTATCGAGGCGATGAAAGCCAAACGTGCTCGTGACAAGGCTCGCGACGAGGCGGAAAAACAGAAGGAAGCAGTTGCAAGCGGAGAACAAACCGACTGGAAGGAAGCCATGAAAGAATGGAAGGAATATTATGAAAGGTAAAAAGGTAAAAAAGTAAAAAGGTAAAAAAAAGGCTGAATAACTGAAGATTGAAGGGCTGAAGACTGAAGGACTAAAGAACTTAAAGGACTGAAGGGCTGAAGGTTATAAAGGCCAAATTAAAGAACTATACTGATAAATATTATGGCAAAAGTATTGATTAAGACTTCTGAAGGCGATATCAAAGTTCGCCTTTATGATGAGACTCCTCAACATCGCGACAACTTTATCAAGTTGGCTAAAGAGGGATATTTCGACGGCACTCTCTTTCATCGTGTCATCAAGGATTTCATGATTCAGGGCGGTGATCCGGAGAGTAAGAATGCTCCTAAGGGCAAAATGTTAGGAACAGGTGGTCCTGACTACACGATTCCTGCAGAATTTGTTTATCCTCAACTTTTCCATAAGCGTGGCGCACTGAGCGCTGCGAGATTGGGAGATGAGGTAAATCCTGAGCGCGAAAGCAGCGGAAGCCAGTTCTATATCGTATGGGGAAAAACCTACAAGATGAATGAACTCAAGCAGATGGAGAAACAGATGGGCATGCAGATGGAGCAAAACATATTCAACCAGCTTGCTAAAGAACACCACGATGAGATTATGAACTTCCGTCGCAACCGCGACCGTCAGGGATTGATGGAATTGCAGGATCAGCTGGTGGATGAAACCAAGAAACGCTGCAAGGAGGAAGGTTACCCTAAATTTACCGATGAACAGGTGAAAACCTACACAGAGATGGGCGGTACTCCTTTCCTTGACAACCAATATACTGTATTCGGCGAAGTAGAAGAAGGTCTCGACGTCGTGGAGAAAATCCAGAATTGCGAGACGCTCAGAGGTGATCGTCCGAAAGAGGATATCAGTATGGAAGTTTCCCTTATTGAGGAATAATCCAGAAGAAATATTGGCAACAGAAAGTATTGTCACTTTGTCTGTATCGGCAACTATTCATTTGTATTATATATAATAATGTACGTAACGAAGCAAGTTCGACACGTAAGAAAACAAAATTAATAATAACTAACAAATCAGAAACAATGATGACAAAAACCAACATGATGAAGAGTATCATGATGCTCTTGGCGATAGCCGGTTCCAACTACAGCTATGCCCAGCAAGCAACTGTGGTAGTAAGCAACACAACTGCTGCACAGCGAATGGAACTCGTAGAAGTAAGCATGGCTGATGTGAAAGCTAAGCTATCAAATGCAACTCCTGGCAAAGGACAGGCTTATGTGGTAAAGAATACCCGCGGACAACAAATCGGTTCACAGATTACCCACGATGGTAAGTTGCTCATCGATGCCAGTGTGCGCCCTCATAGCGCAGCTACCTTTTATATCAGCATAGAGAAGCCATATCCTCAGAAAGTATGGACTACAGGCGCTCTCTATAAGATGAGAAAGGACGACCTGGCTTGGGAGAACGACCGATGCGCCTACCGTGTTTACGGACCAGCATTACAGCGTTCTGGCGAGCGCTCATTCGGCACTGACGTTTGGGTAAAGAACACGCCTGATACGGTGGTAAATATCCGATACATCAAGAACCAGAAAGCCTGGGAAAACATGTGCAGAGTGGATGCAAAGAAAAAAGCCATAGAAAAACAACTCAAGACGGAGAAAAATCCTGCAAGAATTGTCAAACTCAAAGATCAGATCAAGGCAGTAGAAGCAGAAGGAAAAGAAGTTAATATCCGCAACTCATTCCATCTCGACCAGGGCAACGGACTCGACCCATATCGCGTAGGTGCAACCTTGGGCCTCGGTGCACCAAGCCTTATGATTGGTAACGAACAGATATTACCTTACTGCTATAAGGATTACAAGATCTTAGACAATGGTCCTCTCAGATTTACCGTTGAACTGACCTACAATCCTTCTACCGTGGGCGACCAGAAGAACGTAGTAGAACATCGTATCATCTCTCTCGACAAGGGCAGCAACTTCAACAAGATGACAGTCTGGTATGATGGCCTCACCCACCCTACCGACTTTGCTACAGGTTTCCCAATCCATGAGGAAGATACCGAGACTAAGACTTTCGCAAAAGACTACGTAAGTTACGCAGACCCTACCGACAATATGGAAGGTAACCAGTCTCAGGTATATGTAGGTGTACTCTTCCCTTATGGCATTGACAATACCTACTACCAGCTTTTCGATAAGAAGCACGACGGCGCTACCGGTCATGCGTTAGGCATCAAGACTGGCTTGAAGAACGGAGAAAAGTTCAGCTATTACTTCGGAGCTGCATGGAGCAAATATGATGTTCGCAGCTATACAGAATGGCAGATTCGCATCAAGGATTATCTTGAAGCATTGAAAACTCCGCTTAAAGTCGAAATCAAGTAAAAAGGAAATTTAAAGCGAAAGAGATAAAATATCCCCTTAGTGAAAGCCTAATCCAGGCTATCTCTAAGGGGATTTTTCTGCTATTTAAATAATAGCAATATAATCATTACTATATAATATCTCAATAGATGAATGAGAAATTACTTACTCATCTCAAAACCTACACGTACTCCATCATAATTCTTGGTGATATTGCCGATAGTGCCAAGTGTAGAATTACCGCTGAGAGCTGTCAATGTCTGAACCAAGGTAAGGAGTTTCTTGGATTCAAAAAGAAGGCTGACACCATTGGTTGTCTGGGTAGCATAGCCGGAAACGCTGAGCAGGAGTCCCTTCATTGTGATGGCATGTGTCTTCTCATCAAAAGTATAAGTACCTCTCCATGACTTGCCATCTATTTTTGACTCAAAACTTCCATCCGTATTAAACTTGAAGTAAGTGTTTGAGCTGGAGAAACCTGCTTTCTTGTAATAACCTTCCAACTGCTCCTCTATCTTATTAGCTGCAATTTCGCCACCTGCTTTGGCAAGCAGATTCTCTGAAGTAAAAGCACAACCTGGCTTGCTATATTTCCATGTATGAGCGCAAAGACTTTCTTTGCTGAAAGTACTAGAGCCGATTACATTGTTCAGAATTCCATTGATAATGGTTCCTGCAGTACTGCCTGTGCTACCAGATGTGCCTCCACCAAGCAAACCATCAAGGATACCAGCTATTGCAGAACCAGCTGAGGTAGAAGTAGCAGAAGTTGCCGTTGTAGGAGTTGTTGTTTCTGTATTTGTTGTTGCAGAAGTACTGGTGGCAGAGGTTGCCGCAGTAGAAGTTTTAGTAGAAGACTTAGTTGAGCTTGTCTTCTTGCTTGTTGTTTTCTTTGTTGCCTTCTTTGTAGTTTTCTTAACAGGAGTACTGATCAACTCCGAAAGAGAGCACTCGCTGAGTTCATTTGCCATACTGCCAGTAGTGCAAGCCAGCACCAAAGCAGTCAATAGAATTACTTTTTTCATACCTTTATTATTTTATATATACCTATATTCCTATGGAATTCTTCATTTCCTTCTCTCTATTTATGCATGGAATTATCCCTGGAAGAAAACAATCTCTTTTAGAAGAAGAATCCATTTTCGGCTGCAAAGTTCGCAAAAAAAAATGAAATTTCAGAAGGATTTCCCCATTTTCTCATAGTAATATCCCTATAAATACTACGAATCGTATGAATATAACATGAAAATTGAGATACAAAAGGCTTTAAAATTGACGTAAATCAAAAAATCGACTAAAAGTAATGCATTTTAATAGGATTTTCTTTCATCTTTTATCAGAATGCTCTATCTTTGCAACGTATTCAAATCACAATAGGTTTATCAAAACACAATAGGTTATGAATGATTGTCTAATAAAGGTTAACGAAGAGAATCAGAATCAGGCTATCAGCAGATGCCAGAGCATTCTTCGTGATCGCCGCGAGGCTCTTGCCTCTAAGGCTAAAAGCAGAAATTAAAGAGATTATCTTTTAAGAGAGATTCTCGTGTGCAGCTTTGTTTTTCTTCCAGATGGAAGACACTCGTATGTGGTAAATTCCATTGATCTGGAAGAAGGTTATGCTGTAAGATTATGATCTTTATCCCCCGCTCGATAGAGAGTCGAGGACATCACGAAAAAAGTCCCGCTGTAAGGAATTTCATCCTAACAGCGGGACTTTTTTGGTTTACCCTATTTATTTTTAGATTATACTATTGATTATTTCTCTACTTTGCAGCCGGCATTGCGGAGCAACTGGAGAAGACCATTCTCACCACCTAAATTGGCGGCATCAACAACAAAGAAGGTTGGCTTCTCTGCCATCACAGTCTGCACCTTTGCAGCCCAAGCCTCAAGAGTTGCCTGAGAAACATGAGCGCCAGTAGCCTTGGCTGCAGCATCTACATCCTGTGCCTTGAAAGCACCTACAGCTTTATTCAACTTGGCCAACTCAGTAGGCTCATTCTCAAGAAACTCTACCAAGCGAGCCACTTGCTGCTTCAGGTCACTCTTATAAGTATCGTTGATATAAGCATCCACATCACTTAAACCGCCTACAGTCTCATTGTTTGCCTTTGCCTGTGCTTCAAAATACTGGTCGAAAGTATGAGTAGGATCATACATACCCATGTGGTTGGCCACAAAAAGCAACTGCTCCATGTCTTCCACCAAAGCTGCAGGAGTCAGGTTACCATACTTTTTCTGCACGTAGGAACTACGGAAATCCACCTCCATGTATTTCTTGAGGAAAGCATTAAGTTTTGTCTGCTGAGCCGGAGTAAGCAAACTGAGAAGAGTCTTGCCGTCAGCCAGTTTCTTAGCGTCATTAATGGACTCACGATAAGCCGCCTTGTTTACCTCAAAATACATCTGATCGGTATTAGTAAGTGCTTCCTTCAACTCACCACTCAGACTGACAACACCCATCGGATTCATAAGACGGTTGGAAGCCATGATATAGGAAAGCTTCAGATTGGTACTGTCCTTACTGATCTTGTAAAGAAGCTGTGCCTGTACACTCACCATGCTTACACTTATCAGCATAAGCGCCAAAACAATTCGCTTCATCGAATTGAAATTCATCTTCTTGAAATTCATTTACTTTTAAATTAAAACATTAAACTTATCTTTCACTAAACTCTCTATTTTGTGGACAAAGGTACAAAAAAATCCCGATACAACAACAATTGTATCGGGATTTTATATATTTATGTGACATTTTTCTTGTTACTTAGCCTCACCAGCCTTTGTAGCATGCATGATAACCTCTACGTGGTTGCCATCCTTCATCACTACATTCTTGAGGAAATCGCTCACTGCCTTTGCATCTATAGAGCTTACCTCCTTCTTGTAGTTGGTATGAGTATCAATACCATGAAGCAGATACTCAGAAATAACACCCATCCAGTAGCCATTCTGCTTGCAGCTTACATCAGCCTGCTTCAGAAGGATTTCCTTCACTTTCTGGAGGTCATCCAGATTAGGCTGCTCCATCGCATCCTTCAAACCAGAATAGAAGTAAGGAATAGCATCCTTAGACTTGTCTGGGTTCATCATTGCATTACCAGTAACACCTACACGCATGGTCTTACCATCAAGTTTTACACTTTCCATAGCATCAGCACCAGCATAATAAGCAGCGCTCAACTTTTCACGGATATTACGGTTGTAATCCATATTGATAACGCGAGCTGCAATATCAGCAAGTACTGAGTTGCGCAATGTATAAGGAGCCTCTGAGCACCAGATCTCAACAGCTACATCCTGTGGATTCTCCATTGCCTTGGTGAACTTGTTGATAACTTCACCCTTCACTGGCAATGTCTCTACGTTCTTAAACTTCTTTCCGTTGTTTGGCAAAGAAGCGATATACTGCTCGATAAGAGGAAGAATCTTAGCCTCATCGAAGTTGCCGACAAAGAAGAAGGTATAATCCTTCGCATTACCGAAAAGCTGCTTACCAAGTTCAAGTGTGCGGTCGTAGTTTACACTCTTCACCTCATCCACTGTCATTGTGCGGAATACAGGATTACCAGGATAGAGCGTGCTGGTCAATGAATCCTGGAATACAGCCTGAGGATTGTTGCTACGATTAGCGAGTGCTGTTACCTGATTGTTGATCAGGTTGTTGACAGCCTTCTCGTCCTTAGTCAGATTGGTGAGTTTCAAATAGATGAGCTGCATCAAAGTCTCCAAATCCTTTGGAGTTGAGCCACCACCCAAACCATGACGGTATTTTGAAACACTGAATCCGCAAGAAGCAATCTTACCAGCCAATACCTTCTCAAGGTCATTATTGGAAAAGCCACGCAAACCACTTGAGTTCATCAAGGCACCCATCATCTTCACCTCGTTGAGATCCTTTGTTCCGAAAACAGAAGTACCACCATTTGCTGTAGCAGCAAACTGTACCTCGTCGTTCTTGAAGTCAGTCTTCTTGAGCACAACCTTGGCACCATTAGAGAGGGTAAGCATCTTGTAGCCGAAGAGTTTATTCTCTGTAGTCTTCTTGATCTTACCAGCCTTAGGAAGCTCTGCCATCAATGGTTCCTGCTTTACATTATCTACGTAAGCTTCGAGCTTTTCACCACGCACCTGCTTTACGACATCTGCCAACTGCTGCTTGGTTGGATAAACAGCACCCTCAGCATCGCGCATCATCAGAAGTGTTACGAAATTGGTATCAGTCTCGCAAATCAACTCCTTGGCATAAGCATTGATAGCCTCTAAAGGAATACTTGGAACCATGGTCTTATAGATCTGATGTTCAACCTCAACAGAAGGGATTGGTTCATTAGAGATGAAATGATCTACATACTGAGAAGTAAACTGCTCATTCTTCATCTTATCACGGTTAGAATACATCTTATCCAAACCGCTCATGAAATCCTCTTTATAGCGAACGTACTCAGTAGCCGTGAAACCGAAGTCCTTAGCACGCTTAGCCTCACGGAGAACAGCTGCATAAGCCTCAAGCATCTTGCCAGGCTTGGCAACTGCAGTAAGACTGAAAGCATCCTTTGTGCGGGAAACCAAGTAGCTGCCATTATCACAACCAGCCTGGAGATATGGACAGTCAGCCTCCAATGACTTTTCGCCCAAACGAGAGCTAAGCATGCTGGTAATTGCACTCTGAACATAAGAAGTAGCGAAGTAATTGAGACTACCCTTCAAAGAGTCAGGTGTAGCATCGTGCTTCATGCTGATCATAGCCACATCGTAGTTCTGCTCCTTGTCCTTGTCAACTACATAGATAGCTGTATCATTGTCAGGAACCAACTCAGGGATCACCTTTGCTGCATTAGCAGGAACCTTGATGCCGCTGAAGAGCTTCTTGATCTGTGCCTCAATGTGATCAACATCCACATCACCTACAACGATGACAGCTTGGTTGTCTGGACGATACCATTTGCGATAGTAAGCACGGAGGGTTTCAGGATCGCAACCATCAATGATGCTCATCAGACCGATTGGCATACGATAACCGTACTTGCTGCCAGGATAAAGTGCAGGAAGTGAACGCTCCATGATACGCTGCTGACCTACCATACGCATACGGTACTCATTGTGTACAACGTCACGCTCATTGTCGATAGCCTCTTGGGTAAGAGAGATACCATTGCTCCAATCCTTGAGGATGAGCATACAAGAATCTACGGCTGTAGTACGAGTAGTTGGTACGTCGGTAAAATAATAAACGGTCTTGTCGATACTTGTGTAAGCATTCAAATTCTTACCATACTCCACACCAATGCTCTGAAGATAGTTCTGAAGGCTATTGCCCTGGAAATGCTCAGAACCATTGAAAGCCAAGTGCTCCAAGAGGTGAGCCAAACCACGCTGGTCGTCGTTTTCATTAATAGAACCAACCTTCTGTGCAATGTAGAAACTTGCTACATGCTCAGGGAAATTGTTGTGACGAATGTAGTAGGTAAGGCCGTTGTCAAGGTGACCGATTCTCACGTCCTTGTCAACAGGAACCTGAGGCATCTGCTGTGCCACCATTGAGCCTGTAGCCAGCAGCATCACTGCCGCTACAAAAAACTGCTTTAATCTCATGTTTTATTATAATGTTGTTAGAATTATTACTTACATTTTATTATTTAATCTATACACATATATTATAGGAAAATGGATATTTTCTGAATATACATTTATATGATAAAACGAAATCCCCACGCCTTTGGGTAGCTTTCAGAATGCAAAAATAACATAATTAAAGGGAGAAAGCAAATATTTTGTAGCTTTTTCACTCTTTACCCCTCATTTTCACGCTTTTATCGCTATTTTCACACTTTAGCCTGGAAAATCATGCACTAACTCAAAGAACCAGAAGTCCGTTATCCACGCACCTGAAAGCTCTTCATCCAAGAACCGCGGAAAAGGCGTATGAGGAAGAGAACTCCACGGAAAGTAAGTTCCGTAGCCATCGCAATCCACACACCTTCCAACCCATAGCTCTTGGATAAGCCGTAGGCAAGAGTGAGTCGCACGAGCCACATGGTACCGAGATTGATGGCAGCAGGCTTGAATGTATCACCTGCTCCCACACAGACACAATAGGTCACGATGCTCGCAGCAAAGAACGGTTCGGCAAATGCTTCGATACGCAGACAGGTAGTACCCAACTGGCGGATGGCCTCAACAGGCGAAAGCACTCCTATCATTTCTGGCGCAAAGACATACATGATGACTCCCATCAATGCCATCACCAACATACCAAGACCAACGGTCATATAAGCAAAGTTCTTGCACAGGTCTATGCGCCCCGCTCCATGAGTCTGTCCTACCAGGGTAGTAGCAGCATCACCGATACCATAACCAGGCATATAACAAAGACTTTCTGCTGTAATCGCAAAAGAATGAGCAGCAATGGCTATGTTGCCCAATGGCGCCACAATCATGGTACTCACAATCTGTGCTCCACTCATCAGAATATTCTGTATGGCGATAGGGATGCTGATCTTGCAGGCTCTCTGCACATATTCCTTTACCCAATGAAAACGCACATGATCCTGACGGAGATTAAGCATCCGGTTTTTGCAAGCAGACAGATATAGATTGGGTAGTGAAATACAGATATATGCCAAGGCTGTTCCCATAGCAGCACCCACTACCCCGAACTTGCAGATATAAATGAAAATATAATTGAAGATTACATCACAAATACACACCAGTACAGCCATCACGCTCGGCGTATGCATATTACCAGCCGACTTGAGCATCATCTCGGAAGTATGATAAAGATACACGAAGGGAAGCACCAAGGAATATATCAGGAAATAACCAGAAGATGCTGAAGCGATCTCAGCACCACCACCCAACCAGTATGGAAGATGTGAATGTATTCCCACTCCTATGAGCGAGAGGAACACACTGAAAGCCAAACCGCAAATCAAGGCATGACGGAAAACCTGACGCGCCTTCACAAAATCATTGGCTCCGATAAAATGAGCTACCTGCACAGAGAATCCTGTGGCAGCCGCACTCAGCAAACTGCCAACCAACCATGTGGTAGATTCTATCAGACCGATACTGGCAGAGGCTTCAGCACCCAGATGACCAACCATAGAGGCATCAATAAAAAACATCATGACGGTGGAAATCTGTGCCAACATAGATGGGATACTCAATCCCACAATAAGATTGAGTTTCTCACTACGCACCATCGCTCTACCCGAACGAATCGACTCCATCAGATATTCTGTTTTCTTACTATATAGCATTTCTATTTTCCTATTTTTTGTTATTATCCTCAAATCCGCAACCTATAGGGTTTCGTGGGAATTTACTTGTAAAAC